>Ga0182024_10002404_pt1 | contig 46441 bp, 35 predicted proteins | sample P32metaG_FD_120480 | JGI IMG/M metagenome (GOLD analysis project Ga0182024, IMG submission 120480) | Permafrost microbial communities from Stordalen Mire, Sweden - P3-2 metaG (Illumina Assembly) | ecosystem: Environmental > Terrestrial > Soil > Wetlands > Permafrost | place: Sweden: Stordalen... | reverse complement strand
TGGCAGTTCGTCTGAACTACCGCTAGGCTTTGCCCTGCGCGCACTACTCTCGCCCGAAGTGTACTCACACTGTCGGGCCTTTTTGTTTTGATTTACCGGCGGCATTTGACCGCCCGCCGGCGTCCGATCGGAACTGAGGACTTTGGATCATGCAAACCCCGGAACATGTCTCTTACCGCGAGCGAGTCGATTTTTCGAAGATTAAAACTACAATCCCGATCCCTAACCTGATCGAGGTTCAGAAAAAATCCTACGAGCGGTTCCTGCAAATGGACCTGCTGCCCAGTGAACGCGACGACACTGGTCTCGAGAGCGTTTTTAAAAGCGTTTTTCCGATTTCCGATTTTCGGGGATTGAGCCAGCTCGAATTCGTCGATTACGCCATCGGCAACTGGGAGTGCAAGTGCGGCAACCTGAAGGGCCTGCACCATCTGCGCTCGACTTGCCGCAACCCTGCGTGCGGCGCGACCATCAAGACGGATCCGTTCCATTTAGGCGATGTGCTGTGCCATCGCTGCGGGACGTTTAATAAGAATATTGTTACCTTCTGCAACCGCTGCGGCGACCCGGTGGGCTTGCAGTTAAAGTACGACGTGACCGAGTGCGAGGAGCGCGGCATGACCTACGCGGCTCCGCTGAAGGTCACGATTCGGCTGACGGTTTTCGATAAGGACCCGGAAACGGGCGTCAAAACCATCCGCGACATCAAGGAACAGGAAGTTTTCTTCGGCGAAATTCCGCTGATGACGGAGAACGGCACGTTCATCATCAACGGCACGGAGCGCGTTATTGTTTCGCAGTTGCACCGGTCTCCTGGAGTGTTTTTCGAGCGGCAGCAGGCGCAAGGTTATTACCTGGGCAAGATCATTCCTTATCGCGGCAGCTGGGTGGAGTTCGAATACGACATCAAAAACCTGTTACATGTCCGCATCGACCGCAAGCGCAAATTCTACGGCACGGTGTTTCTGCGCGCGCTGGGATTGAAGACCGACGCCGAAATTCTGCGGGCGTTCTACAAGACCAACGACATCGTCATTAAGGACAAAAAACTGTTCTGGCGGCTGGTCGATCGCGACGGCAAGGCCAAGGACGGAATTATCGGCCACAAGCTGTCTTTCGCCATCAGCTCGAAGGGCGGCGATACGGTGGTCACGCAGGGGCGCAAGATCACCAATAGCGTCTTCAAGGAAATTCAGAAGGCGAAGATCGAGCAGGTTGAAGTTTCGGCCAACGACCTGGAAGGCGCGTACGTCGCGGCCGACGTGGTGGACATGGATACAGGCGAGGTATTGATCGAGGCCAATCACGAATTGACGGCGCCGATCATCTCCAAGCTGATGGATTCCGGGATCTCCACGTTCGACATGTTCTTCCCCGAGCTCGACGACGTGGGGAACGTCATTTCGATGACGCTGAAGAAGGACGGCGTGAAGGCGCAAAACGACGCGCTGCTCGAAATCTACCGCAAACTGCGGCCCGGCGATCCGCCGACCGTGGACACGGCGACGCAGCTTTATCAAGGGATGTTCTTCGACCCGCGCAAGTACGATTTCTCGCGCGTGGGCCGCATGAAGTTCAACATCAAGCTGCATGAGAAGGCGGATTACGCTCCGGAATCGTGGCCCGCGGACAAGAATCCGATGGACCGCCGCGTTTTGGATCACGACGATTTTATCGGCACCATTAAGTACCTGCTGAAGCTGCGCAAGGGCATCGGCGCGGTGGACGATATCGATCACCTGGGCAATCGCCGCGTGCGCGCGGTGGGCGAACTGCTGGAAAACCAGTTTCGCATCGGCCTGGTGCGCATGGAGCGTGCGATTAAAGAAAAGATGAGCGTGTACCAGGAAATGTCGACGGCCATGCCGCACGACCTGGTGAACGCGAAGCCGGTGATGGCCGCGATCCGCGAATTTTTCGGATCGTCGCAGTTGTCGCAGTTCATGGATCAAACGAATCCTTTGTCGGAGATCACGCACAAGCGGCGTCTTTCCGCTCTTGGACCGGGTGGCCTCTCACGGGAACGCGCCGGATTCGAAGTCCGCGACGTGCATCCGACGCACTACGGCCGCATTTGCCCGATTGAGACGCCGGAAGGTCCGAACATCGGTCTGATCAGTTCGCTGTCGTGCTTTGCGCGAATCAACGAATACGGCTTTATCGAAAGCCCGTACCGCCGTGTCAAAGACGGCCACGTGGTCGATGAAGTGCAGATCATGAACCCGGGCGATACTGACCTCAAGGTCGGCCAGGTGCTCCTCCACCCCGAACTGGCAAAAGCCATTAAGGCGGCGGGCGGCAAAAAGGGCACGCTCGAATACGAGGCCCATTGCGACTATCTGTCGGCGTGGGAAGAAGACAAGTACATCATCGCGCAGGCCAACGTGGCGATGGATGACAAAGGCCACATCACCGCGGAGCTGGTGAACGCGCGGCAGGCCGGCAACTTCGTCCTGAAACACGTCGGCGAGATCGAGTACATGGACGTCAGTCCGAAACAGCTGGTCTCGGTGGCTGCCAGCCTGATTCCGTTCCTCGAAAACGACGACGCGAATCGCGCGTTGATGGGATCGAACATGCAGCGGCAAGCCGTTCCGCTGCTGCGCGCCGATTCTCCTTATGTCGGGACCGGCATGGAGCGGGTGACGGCGCGCGATTCGGGCGCGGTGGTTCTGTGCAAGCGCAGCGGCATTGTCGATTCGGTGGATAGCGAGCGCATCATCGTTCGCGTGGAAGGCAACGTCCAGGAAGGGCAGCTTTCGCGCGAGGTGGGCGCCGACATCTACACAATGACGAAGTTCAAGCGCTCGAATCAAAACACCTGCATCAATCAGAAGCCGATCGTGATGCAGGGTCAAAAGGTCAAGAAGGGCGACGTTCTCGCCGACGGGCCTTGCACCGAACTGGGCGAACTGGCGCTGGGCCGGAACGTTCTCGTCGCGTTCATGCCTTGGCGCGGCTACAACTTTGAAGACGCGATCGTGGTGTCCGAGAAGCTGGTCAAAGAAGACTATTACACTTCGATCCATATTGAAGAATTTGAAGTCGACGCCCGCGACACCAAGCTGGGGCCGGAGGAAATCACGCGCGATATTCCCAACATCGCCGAGGGTTTTTTACGGAACTTGGACGAGAGCGGCATTATTCGTATCGGCGCTACAGTGAAGCCGGGTGACATTCTGGTGGGCAAGGTCACGCCGAAGGGCGAGACGCAATTGACGCCGGAAGAAAAACTGCTCCGCGCGATTTTCGGTGAAAAGGCCGGCGACGTGAAGGATGCATCGCTCTACTGCCCTCCGGGAATTGAAGGCACTGTCGTCGATTGCAAGGTATTCTCGCGCAAGGGCGCGGAACTGGATGAGCGCTCCAAACTGATTCTTGAAAATCAGGAAGAGCGGTTGCGGCGCAACCTCGAAGACGAGAAACGCATTCTCAATGACGAGCGCTCCAAGCGTCTCGCCAACATGCTGGAGGGCAAGCAGCTGCTGGCCGACCTGCATGACGAGAAAACCAACAAAAAGCTGCTCGCCAAGGGCACTGACCTGACGCGCGACATGATCGAAAAGCTGCGCGCGCGCGATCTGAAGCGCATGAAGCTCAAGGATAAAGACCCGAGGCTCAACGAACAGGTCGACGAGATCGAAGAGATGACCTCGCGGCAAATCGCGGTGCTGGAAAAAATCACCGACGAAAAAATCGCCAAGCTTCGCAAGGGCGACGAACTGCCTCCGGGCGTCATCAAGCAGGTGAAGTGCTACATCGCCATGAAGCGCAAGCTGTCGGTTGGCGATAAGATGGCCGGCCGCCACGGTAATAAGGGCGTCATCGCCCGCATCGTTCCGGAAGAAGACATGCCGTACCTTCCCGACGGAACGCCGGTCGAAATCGTCCTGAATCCTCTGGGCGTTCCTTCTCGTATGAACGTCGGGCAGATTCTCGAAACGCACTTGGGATGGGCCGCGCACGCGCTGGGCGTCAAATTCGCCACGCCGGTATTCGACGGCGCGACCGAAAAAGACATCAAGGCGCAGCTCAAATCGGCGAACCTGCCGAGCTCCGGCAAAGTTCAACTGGCCGACGGAATTTCGGGCCAGACGTTCGAACAGCCGGTCACGGTCGGCTACATCTATATGTTGAAGCTGTCGCACCTGGTGGACGACAAGATCCACGCACGGTCGATCGGACCGTATTCGTTGATCACGCAGCAGCCCCTAGGCGGCAAGGCGCAGTTCGGCGGACAACGCTTCGGCGAAATGGAAGTTTGGGCTCTGGAAGCATATGGAGCCGCTTATGTTCTACAGGAACTGTTGACCGCCAAGTCGGACGACGTCTACGGTCGCGCCAAGATTTACGAGGCGATCGTGAAGGGCGAAGCGGCGGCGGAGCCGGGAGTGCCGGAAAGCTTCAACGTTCTGATTCGCGAGTTGCAGTCGTTGTGCCTGGATGTCGAGTTGATGAAGAAGCAGACTGAAGAAGTCGACACCGCTTTGGCGGCGGACTAGCCAGGGGCCAGCGGCCAGGGGCCAGGGGCCAGCCGCAAATCCCGGAAGCAGTATTGGAATGAGGCGGGCGAGACGGTTTGGAAGGCGACAGGGTGTTTACTGGCCCCTGGCCCCCGGCCCCTGGCCCCTTTTGAAAAGGGAGACATCATGTACCGTTCTTCTCCGTATGACCGTGCAAATTTGATCGCCGATTTTGACTCGATTCGCATCTCGCTGGCGAGCCCGGAGAAAATCCGGAGCTGGTCGCATGGCGAGGTGACCAAGCCCGAGACCATCAATTACCGGACCTTCAAGCCGGAGCGCGATGGCCTGTTCTGCGCCCGCATTTTCGGACCGATCGCCGATTGGGAGTGCTTATGCGGCAAGTACAAGCGCATGAAGCATCGCGGCGTGATTTGCGACAAGTGCGGCGTCGAAGTGACTTTGTCCCGAGTCCGCCGCGAACGCCTGGGACACATCGAACTCGCGAGCCCCTGCTCGCACGTCTGGTTCTTTAAAGGACTGCCTTCGCGCATCGGCTACCTGCTCGACATTACTTTGCGTGAACTGGAACGCGTGTTGTACTTCGAAGCTTTCGTTGTTGTAGATAACGGTGAAGTGCCCGACCTCAAAAAGGGCGAGGTCATTTCGGACGAGCGCAAGCGGCAGCTCGATACCGAATACGCTGGAAAATTCGTCGCCATGATGGGCGCCGAAGGAATCAAGGATCTTCTCAAGAAAGTCGACTGCGAAGGCTTGAGCCTCGACATCCGCGAGAAGATGAAGACGGAAATCTCGCAGCAGAAGAAGCTGAAATACGCCAAGCGCCTGCGCGTGGCCGAGAGTTTCCGCAAATCGGGCAACAAGCCGGAGTGGATGATTCTCGACGTCATCCCGGTGATTCCGCCGGAACTGCGTCCTCTCGTCCCGTTGGACGGCGGGCGTTTCGCGACTTCGGATCTGAACGATCTGTACCGCCGCGTGATCAACCGCAACAATCGCCTGAAGAAGCTGATCGAGCTTCACGCGCCGGACGTGATCGTCCGTAACGAAAAGCGCATGTTGCAGGAAGCTGTCGACGCGCTGTTCGACAACGGACGCCGCGGCCGTGTGCTGCGCGGAGCCAACAATCGTCCGCTCAAGTCTCTCTCCGATACGCTCAAAGGCAAGCAGGGCCGATTCCGTCAGAACCTGCTCGGCAAACGCGTCGATTACTCGGGCCGTTCGGTGATCGTGGTTGGACCCGAACTGAAGCTCAACCAGTGCGGGCTGCCGAAGAAGATGGCGCTCGAACTGTTCAAGCCGTTCATCTATCATCGCCTCGAACAGCGCGGCCATTGCACCACCATCAAGCAAGCGAAGGAACTGGTCGAGCAGCAGGATCCGGTGGTTTGGGACATTTTGGAAGAAGTCATTAAGGATCATCCGATTCTTCTGAATCGCGCTCCGACGCTGCATCGTTTAGGCATTCAAGCGTTCGAACCGGTCCTGGTCGAGGGCAAAGCGATCAAGCTGCACCCACTGACCTGCACGGCGTTCAACGCCGATTTCGACGGCGATCAGATGGCCGTTCACATTCCGTTGTCGCCCGAAGCGCAGATCGAGGCCTCGACCTTGATGCTTTCGTCGAACAACATTCTGTCTCCCGCGCACGGCGCGCCCATCGCGGTCCCGACGCAGGACATGGTGCTTGGTCTCTATTACCTGACCAAAGCTCGTCCCGGCACCAAGGGCGAAGGCCGGATGTTCGCTTCGATCGACGACGTTCTGATCGCGCTCGAAATGGGCGAGGTCGAGACGCTTTCGCCGATCCGGCTGCGCTATACCGGCAAGGTGATCGATCTGACCAAGGCTTTCGACAGCCAGAACCTGATGCACACCGAGCCGATCGAGTTCGTGAAGCAGTACATGGACACAACCGTCGGCCGCGTCATCCTCAACGACGTTTTGCCCGATGAGATGCCGTTCATCAACGGCCTGCTCAAGAAAAAGGGTCTCGCGCAGCTGGTTCAATATTGCTACCTGAAATATGGTCTGCCGATTACCGTCAGCATGCTGGATAAGGTGAAGGCGCTCGGGTTCCTGTACGCCACCCGCGCCGGAATCTCCATCGGCATCGACGACATGATCGTGCCGAGCGAAAAAGCGGGCCTGGTCCGCAACGCCGAAAAAGCCGTCATCGAAGTCGTCGCGCAGTATCAGGAAGGCGCGATCACGCACGGCGAACGCTATAACAAGATCATCGAAATCTGGTCCAAGGTCACGGAACGCGTTTCGGAAGAAATGTTCAAGACCATGGAAGAGGACGATCGCACCGGGCGTTACCTCAACCCGATTTACATCATGGCTGATTCCGGCGCGCGCGGATCGAAGCAGCAGATCCGTCAGCTTTCCGGTATGCGCGGTTTAATGGCCAAGCCCTCGGGCGAGATCATCGAACAGCCGATTACCGCGAACTTCCGCGAAGGCCTGGACGTGTTGCAGTACTTCATTTCCACGCACGGCGCCCGCAAGGGATTGGCCGACACGGCGCTTAAGACCGCCGATTCGGGGTACCTGACGCGCCGCCTTTGCGACGTCGCCCAGGACGTGATCGTCACCGAAACCGATTGCGGCACGGCGGACGGAATTTACGTCGAGCCGATCATCGAATCGGGTGAGATCATCGAGCCTTTGCGCGACCGCATCGTGGGCCGCGTGGCGCTCGAAGATCAGCTCGATTACGAAGGGAATCTCATCGTCGCTGTCAACTCCGAAATCACGGAAGACTTGGCTGGAGCGATTCAGGGCGCTGGTATCGACCGCGTCAAGATCCGCTCCGTGCTGACCTGCGAATCGAAGCGCGGCGTCTGCCAGCTCTGCTATGGCCGCAACCTGGCCACCGGCCGTCTGGTGGAACGCGGCGAAGCGGTGGGTATCATCTCCGCCCAATCCATCGGCGAACCAGGCACGCAGCTTACCATGCGTACGTTCCACATCGGTGGAACGGCCACGGGATCTGCTGAGCAGTCCAAACAAGATGCGAAATCCGACGGATTCATCAAGTTCCTCAATGTCGTCACGGTAAAGAATGCCAAGGGCGAGCTGATCTCCATGAACCGGTCGGGCATCATCGCCATCCTGGACGAGAAGGGCCGCGAAAAAGAACGTTATCAGGTGGTCTACGGCGCGAAGATTCATTACGCCGACGGCGCTAAGGTCAAGAACAACGCGGTGCTGCTCGAATGGGATCCGTACACCTTCTCGATCCTCACCGACGTTACGGGCGTGGTCCATTTCAAGGATCTGACGGACGGCCTGACCATGCAGGAACAGGTCGACGAAATCACCGGCCGCTCCCAGTGGGTGGTGATGGATTCGACCGATGAGAAGCGTGTCCCGGCCGTTCTGGTTCGCCCCGCGGGCGGCACCAAGGCTGAGGAGAAGCGCTACCTCATGCCGATGAACGCTCACTTAATGGTGTCGGACGGCGATGAAGTTCACGCCGGCGACGTCATTGCGAAAATTCCTCGCGCGACAACGAAGACCAAGGACATCACCGGCGGTCTGCCGCGCGTGGTCGAACTGTTCGAAGCGCGCAAACCTCGCGAAACCGCCGTCATCACCGAGATTGACGGCATCGTGAAGTACGGTGAAATTTCCAAGGGCATGCGCAAGCTCTACATCATCGGCGACGATGGTGAGCAGAAAGAGTACGCCATCCCCCGCGGCACCCACATCAACGTGCAGGAAGGCGAGCGCGTCAAACACGGCGATCCGCTGATGGATGGCCCCCGCAATCCTCACGACATCATGGCCGTCATGGGCGAGAAGGACCTGCAAAAATATCTCGTCAACGAGATTCAAGAGGTCTATCGTCTACAGGGCGTCAACATCAACGACAAGCACCTGGAAGTCATCGCACGTCAGATGATGCGCTGGGTGAAGGTCGACGACATCGGCGATACCGAATTCCTGCCGGAAGAAGTGGTGGACAAGTTCAAGTTCCGCGCGGAGAATAACCGCGTGGTGGAAGCCGGGCAAACTCCGGCCACGGGCAAGACGGTGCTGCTCGGAATCACGAAAGCGTCGCTGTCAACCGATTCGTTCATCTCGGCGGCCAGCTTCCAGGAGACAACGCGTGTGTTGACCGAAGCCGCCATCAACGGCAAGGTCGACTACCTGCGAGGCCTCAAGGAAAACGTCATTATGGGCCGCCTGATCCCGGCCGGCACCGGTATGCTGTACTACCGGAACGTCAAAATCGCTGGCGAAGACGTGGAGGAAGAGCTGGTGGCGGAGCAGGAAGCCGCCGCGCTAGATGCCATTCCGGGCTACGACGAAGAGACGCGCGCGCTGTACGCGGGCGGACTTTCGGAAGCGCCGGAGCCGGGTCCGGAAGAGACCCTGGCCGAGTAGTTTCGCTTGTGGGCTGGCGCGGAGAAATCATTGCCGTGACATCCCCTCTGTCCGCATGCTCACGCATGGCGGTTCAACGGAACCGGGACCGTAGTGATAACAGTCCCCTGGCTGACGCCAGGGGTTATAACCCCGTCCCGTTAGGGCGGGGATTCTGCTAGCTTACGTAATCGCGTTGCTTGCCCGCGGACGGCGAGCAACGCGATCAACATCAAGCAAAGAATTCCCGCGGTGCGCCCAACGATTACTTCGGGCGGCGCTTCAAACACCATTTTTATCGAGTGCGATCCCGGCGATAATGCGATCAGCATGTGGCCGACCGCGTCCGCGCGAATCGGTTGCGCGCGGCCGTCCTCATACGCATGCCAGCCCGGGTCGTACGTTTCCTGAACCAGCAGCGCCTCGCCTGGACCGATGTCCGCGCTCACGTTGAGAACGTCGCTCCCGCTCCAGCGGCATCGCGCCCGATCCCCCTTCGGTCCCGATTCCACCGCATGCGCGTAGGGTTGCACCTCGGTCATCAGGCCTGCAATTTGAATCGCCGGCACCGACTCCAGACGCGCTCTGTCCACCACTCTCACAATTCCCGTCGCGCCGCGTGGAACGCGATAATATCGATTCCCTTTGCCATCGTCGCGCAGCAGCGGCAGGAAATCATCGAATATCTTCGGGTAAGAATAGTCATGGTAAGGCTCCTCGGAGTCTTTCCCCGGAACCACCAGAATATCGACGCCCAACGCCTGGAGCCACGACTCAATCACTTCGGGGTTGTTCGAATGTGCGATCATCCATTGCGCCCCCGGCAGCAGAGGATTCAAAATGCCTTGCTGCGCCGCCCCATCGGCCTCCTGTCCATCGTGCCAGGTGTTGTACCAGAAGCGAATCGTGCCGGTGACGAAGGCGCGCTGATCGGGGAAGTGCTCGTAGAGCCACGTCTCCGTCTTGTACTCCACGCGCTGCGACCAGTGACGGTCCTCCAGGAACTCGTGATAGGCGTGTTTCACATAACGCCAGCTCGGCCGGAACGCGAAAAACAGAAGAATCACCAGCGCCACCCGCGGCCCGAAGCGGTAGCATTGTCCCGGCTGCCATCGCCAGAGAATTCCCGCCAGTTGAACCGCGCACAGAATCGCGAAAACATCCAGCTCCGGAATCAACCGTACCGGGTTCCCCGCCACCTGGAATCCAAACCAGCGGTATCCAAGGATGTACGCCGCCAGCCACCATAGCCCGCTCCATATGAAAAACGGGTACGCCGAGAGTCGATTCATCCGCGACAGGACAAGGCTCACGGCAAGGTACGCACCCAGCAAGACGATGAACGCCGGGAACGACCACGAATTACCCGCCGGAGACACCAGGTAGAGATTTCTCGAAGTCACCCGCACGTAGGATGGCACCAGCCACCATGCGGTCAGCGCCCATCCCATTGCGCCGATGAACGCGGCATCGCGGATCACAGTAAAACTGGCGCGCCAGTCCCGACGCTGCAGCAGGCACGCCCATACCAAAAGCGGCATGGTGATGGAAATCGCGGTCAGCCCGTAAAAATTGATGGTGACCGTCAGCGCAATCCCGATTGCGCTCACCGACAGCCATCGCGCGCTTCCCCCGTGGAACCGCTTCCAGGCGCCGATCCAAGATATCGGCAGCATCGCCAGGGACGAAATGTGCGGGCCCTCGCCATACGACATGAGCACATGCAGGCGTTGCGGAGTGTGAAACAGGCTGTCGTGCCAGATGTCGGGCAGCACCAGAAACGACGGCGACGCCACTGCGATCGATACCGTGGCCAGCCACGCCGCGAGGCGCGACCCGGTGCCTATTCGAGTCCACACGTACAACACCACAAATCCGAACGCATAACAGAACCCGATGAATACGTGATAACCGCGGGCTGCGGAAACCCGGAGCAGACTTGAAAAAATGGCGACGCCATAGCGGGGCCCAGGCGGATAAACGTAATCCGCCCTGGTGCCGCAATACCAGAGAGGCTGCCACAAATGATGCGGCCAGTTTTCCTGCAACGCGTGACCGTCGGCGACGAAGGCCCCTTCAATCGAGCTCCAGTTGTGGAGATATTCCAGCCGGAAAACAGGAAGGATCAGCACCACTGCCAGCGCAAACACCGCCATCGCATCCAACCACCAGCTCCACCTGCTACGGGACATAAAGGAACCATGGATAGCGGTCTACGGCCAAATCCTCGCGTTTCCGCGCCAGGCACCATGTCTGCTCGCCTCGATTCTCCGCATCGTAGCCGTTCTCGGCCAGGAATTTCAGCAGCGGCAGGTGCGATTCAAACTCCTCGATGAATGTGGTGAATAGCCTGGTCACTTCGAAGCCGGCCGCCTTCGCAGCCTCGCCCAGCTCATGCGCCGTGTACTCCCTCATGTGGCCGATTTCGGGTTCTTCCCCATCTGCCGGCCGCTTATAAAGGAAGAAAATCTGCGGATTATCGTGTCCGTCGAGCGTTTTCGCCACACTGGTAATGCTGCCGACGTTCGGCGTCGTTACCAGTAAAAACCCTCCGTCAGCCAGCACCCTCCGCGCCTCCAGCAGCATGTGCATCGGATCGTAGATCAGGTGCTCGATAATCTCGCCGGCGATCACCAGGTCGAAGTGACCGTCAGGGTAGGGAAAGCGGTCCCTCTCCACATCGAAATGATCCACTTCGCACGTGAAGTCGCCGTCCGGAAAGTGGATTGTTTTCCGGTCTACCTTCCCTGCGCGTCCATAGTATGCGCCGCGCACCTCGCGATACCCGCTGATTCTTTGAAGGAGGGGCGTGATCTGCATGTAACACCCCAACTCCAGCACTCTGCCTGTCTTTTGCGGTGGAGGCACCAGCGCCAGGGTCCGCGCCAGTCGCGGCATGTGCTTGTCGAGATATGCCCGCGCGTTTCCATCCGGCGTCGGGAGATGACGCAGCGCCTCTTCGGTGGCCTTCAGTTTCGACTGGTCAAAGGGATGGGTAGAACTCACGCCGCGCGATGAGCTCAGATGATAATTCAGCCGCCGCAGAAGGTTGCGAACCAATCGGAGAGGGAAGGGCAGCGACGGCACCAACCCTAAAGTCTATCAGGCGCTTTAAGCCGCCGAAAACAGGCACTGCTGCTCAGTGTACTCGCGCCCGAACTTCTCCAGTTCCATCGGGAATTTGCGCCGCAGCTCCTTGGGCGCCGAGGCCCTGGCGCCTCCCATCATCGATTGTAGTTGCAGCGCATTCACCACGCTCTTCCCCTGCGCGTCGTTGTTGAAGATCACGAAAGTGCGGTCGGCGAACCGGTTCACATGCTCAATTCGCTTGGCCCATTCCGCCAGTTCCGTCTCGGAATAAAGATAGTCGTGCTGCCGGACTCTCTGTCCTGCTCCCTCGCGGGTGTACGCCCCCAGCGAATTCTGAGGATTCCTTCCGTGCAGCCGGACATATCCTACCCCGGAGGTCAAATACGACGTCGGAGGCATCGCCCTGGTGTACTCCGGCTGGTCGATATTGCAGAATCCAACGCGGTAATCGAGAAAAACGCCTACCGCCTCCTCCGACATCCAGCTGGAGTGCCTCATCTCCGCTACCAGCGGAAACTCATGAAACGCTCTCCGCAGCCGGATGAAGAATTCCTTGTTCTCAGCCGTGAACCGGAACGACCAGGGGAACTGCATCAGGAGCGCCCCCAGTTTTCCGGCCTTCAGCATCGGTCGCAATCCCTCGGCGAAGGCTTCTACTTCCAGCTGATCAAGCACTCTGGCATGGGTAAATCGCTGATGTAGTTTGGCCGTGAACTGAAAACGGGGATTCGCTTCCACTTTCTTCATCCACAACCTGACAACCTCCGGCTTAAGATGTTGATAAAAAGAACTGTTAATCTCGACGGCATCGAAGCGTCGGGCCAGGAACTCAAGAGCGTGGAAGCCACTTCCATACGCCTTCGGGTAGACCAGTCCGTTCCAGTGAGGATACGACCAGCCTGCGGTGCCAAAAAAGGGGGAGGTGGACATAGACAGACTCTCCGTTCTCTATTTATTCGCCTATTTGAATGATAGCGAAGAAGAGGCGAATCTGTCAAGAGGTCTTTGTACGGTCCGATACGAACGCCGTCGTATCCTCAATTAACTCCGCGAACCGCCGCCGAAGCCGGAGGCGAATGTGCCGGAAGAGGGAAAACAGGTTCACGATCTAATAGTGGCGGGGGCGTAGGATTATTCTCGAACAAGGAATAGCCCGCATGCTCACCAGGCTGCGGAAAAAGTCGTAAGAGCTCTTTTTTTGGCAGCGCATGGCGCCGCCCCACAACGGCAAATCAATAACTTGGGTATCTCTGTGGCGCGGGGCCATGCCCTGCGAAAGACTTTTTCCGCAGCTTGTCACGCATGGCGGTTCAACGGAAACGCGGTTAGCGAAACGTTCTCAGCTCCGGCCGCTCCAGGTGCGGCAAGGCGTTGAACGAATCGAGCGACAGCCGTTCCCGGGAAAACGTGAACTCGGTAATCGAGCAGTTTTTCACACGCCAGTTGATCTCCAGAAAGCTTCGCTCCGGCGCCCCGATGGCCGTTTGCACCAGTATGCTCACTGGACCGCCAGACGTGAATAGAGCAATGTTGCGATTCGAGGGCCCGTCCTGTAGCCGGCGCAGCGCGCGCAGCACACGGTCGCGAAAGACGCTCCACGTCTCGACCGTCGGATGCTGGTCCGCCGCCAGCCAGGAAAGCATCGCCGGCTCGAACACTTTCTGAAATTTGCGATTGCGATCCGCTCCGGGCTCCAGCTCATAGGGCGGTGCGAAATGATGCAAAATGCCGTTGGCGTCGTACTCATTCCAATCGTCGGAAATCTCAGGCTGCCGGCCGGCGGCCAGTTCCGCGGTCTGCGTCTGCCTCTGAAGGGACCCGCTCCAAACTTCATCGAAGGTCATGCCGGTGCGCTTCCAATACTCGGCCAGTGTGCGCGCCTGCTCCTCGCCCAGCGCTGACAATCGATCAGGATTCGAATCGAACGGCCGCGCCTGCCCATGGCGCACGACGGTCAGTGTACTCATTTCGCGAGTTCAAGCTTTGCAATCGACTCCATGTGCACTTCGTCCGGCCCGTCGGCGAGGCGCAGCGTACGGGAATTGGCCCACATCGCCGCCAGCTCGAAATCCTGGCAGACGCCCGCCGCGCCGTGAGCCTGAATCGCCCGGTCGATTACCCGCAGCGCGACGTTCGGCGCAATCACTTTGATCATGGCGATCTCCGTCCGCGCGGCTTTATTGCCGACGGTATCCATCAGGTGCGCGGCTTTCAGCACCAGCAGGCGGGCCTGGTCGATCTCCATGCGCGATTGCGCGATGTCGGCGCGGATCGTGCCCATCTCTGAAATCGTGCGTCCGAAGGCCACCCGTCCTTTCACGCGCCGGCACATCATTTCGAGGGCCCTCTCGGCCTGGCCAAGAAGCCTCATGCAGTGATGAATGCGCCCCGGTCCCAACCTGCCCTGGGCGATTTCGAACCCTCGCCCTTCGCCCAGTAAAATGTTCGACGCAGGCACGCGGACATTGGTGAAGGTCATCTCTGCGTGGCCGTGCGGCGCGTGATCGTAGCCGAATACCCGCAACATCCGCTCGATTTTTATACCCGGCAGGTCGAGCGGCATCAAGATCATCGACTGCTGTTTATGTTTCGGAGCCGACGGGTCGGTCTTCCCCATGAAAATCGAAATTTTGCATCTTGGATCGCCGCCTCCGGAGGACCACCACTTGCGGCCGTTCACCACGTAGTCGTCGCCGTCGCGGACGATGCTCGCTTGAATATTGGTCGCGTCGGAGGACGCCACGTCCTTCTCCGTCATCGAAAAGCAGGAGCGAATCTCGCCTGCCAACAACGGCTTCAGCCATTTCTCTTTCTGCTCCACCGAGCCGTAACGCGCCAGCACTTCCATGTTGCCGGTATCGGGCGCGGAGCAGTTGAAAATCTCCGGAGCCATCGCGGAGCGGCCCATGATCTCACACAGCGGAGCGTATTCCAGGTTGGTCAGCCCCGCGCCGTTTTCGTCATGAGGCAGGAACAAATTCCAGAGCCCCGCCGCGCGCGCCTTGGGCTTTAACTCCTCAATCACCTTTACCGGCTGCCAGCGATTCTGTTCGATTTCGTGGTGATAGCGAGCTTCATTCGGATAGATGTGCTCGTCCATGAACGCGACAAGGCGTTGCTGGAAATCCTTCACCTTGGAAGAATGGTCAAAGTTCATAGGGGTGCAACCATCTTATTACGGCGGTGTAGCGAACCGCTCCCTTGTTATCCCCTCCATCACTGTCGGGGTTCCATGGATCTGGAACGGAACCCCGACAGTCATGGAGGGGATACACGGCAGCGCTATCGAAACGTCTTAAGATGTGTCTCATTCAGATGAGGCGTTGCGTTCATGGTGAACAGCCTCACCTCGTCGCCGTGCACGCGCAGCGTGGTGAAGGACGCGTTGAACATCACCGCGGCCAGCCACATCGCACGGGCGTCGAACAGTTGCAGCGTGCGCGCCGCCGAGACGCCGATCGGCGTGGCTGACGTGAACACCGCGACATTTCCTTCATGCGCTGCCTGAACTACGCGCGCCAGCGCCCCGTGAATCCGTTCGACAAACTGGAGCCACGATTCACCCGAGTAAGGATAGCGCCCTTCTACCCACGCCCGAACGCATTTCTTATCGCAATCGTTCCACTTGCGATGCACCGCGGCTTCCTGCCGCGCGATGGCCTGCTGCATGGCGTCGTACTCGATCGAAAACTGCTGGTCATCCTGAATCAGGAGCGGTGCGAATTCGCGATAGACCTGCGATAGATCGAACTCATCCCATCCCGGATCGACAGTAATTGCAATATCCGGCAAAACCTCCGCGCCTGTCGCCTGCTGGCGCGCCAGCGCTCCCGAATACGCCGCGGCGAAGTGAATCCCCTGGGAGCGAAAATGTTCGCCCAGCAAGCGGGCCTGGGTGCGCCCTAAATCGGATAGCGAATCGTAATTTTCCCGAGTGCCAGCCTGCCCATGACGGACCAGGTAAAGAACGCTCAACTCGCTTTCTCCACCAACTCCGCCGCCAGCCTGGTGAGCGCTTTCACGCGCTCGTCGAACTTGCTGAACCGTTCATCCGCCGTTTGCCCTTTCCAATAGCGGAAATAAATCTGTTGCAAGATCACCGCCAGCTTGAACACTCCCAGCGCCTCGTGCCATCGGAGCGCCGAAAGATCGCGACCGGTCTTTTCTGCGTAATGCGCCACGAACTCGTCTCGCGTGTACCATCCCGGACACGCCGTCAGTGCCTCGTGACCGGTCCCCGGCACCACCGCCGAGCTCCAGTAGCACAGCGTCAACCCCAAGTCGCACAGAGGATCGCCGATCGCGGTCATCTCCCAATCGAGCACCGCTTCAATGCGGTCCGGCGATCCCGCGTCGAGCATTACGTTGTCCAGCTTGAAATCGTTGTGCACTAGCGTCGGAAGCCCGGACGCAGGAATCGTGGAGGCGAGCCACGCTGTCACCTGGTCCATCTCCGGACTCGGCTCCGTCCGCGCACGCTCCCAACGTTCGGACCATCCTTTCACCTGGCGCGCGACAAATCCATCGGGCTTGCCGAGCGCAATCAAACCCGTCTCCTCCACGTCGATCGCGTGCATTTCGACCAGGCAGTCCACGACCGCCCGGCTGATGCGGCGCGCATAATTGTGATGAACCGCGACCGACGGCGGAATCTGATCGCGCAGGACGATCCCGCGTCGCCTTTCCATGAGAAAGAAAGGTACGCCGATGATCGACGCGTCCTCGCAGATCAGATAAACCTCCGGCGCCGGCCGGAAATGCGGATGCACCGCCTCCAGCACCTTCGCCTCGCGAACCATATCGTGCGCTTTCGGCGCGACCGGACCAAGAGGGGCGCGCCGCAGCACCATTTCCTTACCGTTGATCCGCAGCAAGTAGGTTAGGTTTGAGTGCCCCCCTCGAAACTGCTGAATCACGATCCCGTGTTCAATTCCTTCAATCCTGCCGGCCAGGTAAGCGGCTAACGCTGCGGCATCGATCTCTTCTCCTGCGCGGACAGACATGGTCTCGGTGAGCATCGAGTTCATTCTACAAGTTGCTGTTACTGTATGGCGATCGTTACTGGTGGGCTGGTCTGTCCCGCGACCGTCAGCACGACCGGCACGGCGTTCCCCGGCGTAATACCCGAGGGCACCACGACGTTGATCTGGTACAACCCAGCGAACCCCGGTGCCAAGCCGCTGAAGGCCACCGCCGCCTGCTGGCCTCCGATGGTCACCGTCACCGGATTCACCGTCGTCGATAACGGCGGAGTGCTCGGGGCGGGGGAGCCTTCCATCACTGGGGGCGTTACCGCTCCCAGTCCGGTGCAGTAGATCACGATCGTGTCGCCCGCAGTCGCCGGTGTTCCCGGCTCGACCAGCGTCACTCCGTCGCTCTTGACGATGCTCCCTTGTCCTGTCCCTTGCTGATTCACCGTGAAAATGCCGGGCTGCGCCGGCGCCACCACGAGGGACTGTGGCAGGGACAACGTATTCCCGTGCTGCACCGTCAACTGATACTGCGTATTGATCGGCACTCCGTACGGCACCTGAACATTCAGCTGTCCTGTATTGGTGTACAGAATCGGCAGCGGTTGAATGCCCAGCAGCACCTCGGTCCCGCTTAACGTCTGCGGCAAGGGCAACCCGCTGTCCTGGGCCGTCCCATCCGCCAGATTCATTCCATACACCGTGATCAGCCCGCCCGGCGCAATCGGGACGCCTCCCTGGTCGCTGGCCGCATGGACCACTCCCGCCGCTGTCACCAGAGGTGTAGTTGAACTGGAAGGAGCGCTTATCGTCCCCGACAGAGCCGCCGATCCTCCCACCACCCCCGTTCCCCCTTGCGCCGGCAAAAGCGCCAACACGGAGACTGTCACGGGTCCCGGCTTCACCGGTTTCCATGCCACCTGCCACATGCCCATGCCGATGTGGGTCATGGCCTGCGCAGGCTCGCCGTTGTTGAAATTCGCTGTCACGGTCGCAGCCGGTCCTCCTCCCGGGCCCACCAGGTTTCCGCAGCCATCGGTCACCTGCACTTCCAAAGGCGTGGCCTGCCCCGTCACCGCCGCGAAGTTCAGCGCGGGCGACCGGTACTGTACCTGCAAATTCGGGGAAGCACATCCCGATGCCGCGCCGGTCAGATCGATGTGATACCAGCGAGCGTCTTGTTCACCCACCCGGTTGGCCGTCGCCCCCGCCGGCGCCACGACAAACAGAACGTTCACTGTCTGCGCCGGCGACCCATCGGAAAACTGGAGCGTGATCGTTCCCCTTGTAATGCTTCCAGGAGTCAGATTACTGAAGTCCGGATACACCCGCACGGTGGTCGGCTGATTCGGTTGAATGCTCCCATTGGTCGGCAGGAAGCTGAACCCCGCGCCAATCTGTCCGGTTTCGAAATTGCTGGTTTGTCCGGTCGTGCTTCCCACCTGCACATCCTGCGATCCCGGCGTCACTCCGGCCACGCCCGTGAAAATCAACCCTGTCGGATACAGCTGCGGACCGACACTCGACCCAGCGGGCTGGACCGTCAGAATCACCGTGACCAACTGCGGCGTGTTGTTCGCGGTTGCCGAAACCTGAATCTTTCCATAATATGTGCCCGCTGGGAGCCCGCTCGTATTCATCGAAACGGCGACCAGCGAAACATCCAGATAAGGAGTTTGGACGGTCCCGCTGGACGGTGAAATTTGGAGCCAGTTGCCGCCGCTGAGCGTGGCTGACGTCGCGCTCCAGCTCATACTGCCTTGCCCGGTGTTCAGAATCCCGAACGTCTGTGGCAGAGGCACTCTGGCTGACGGCGACGCGGTAAAGCTCAAGCCCACTTGCGACAGCGAAATGACGGGCGCCGGAGCACTCACCGACAAGGTCACCGGGACGATCATCGTGGCGCCGGCGCCGGTTATGGTGACCGTCCCGGAGTACGTTCCGGGGGCGAACGAGCCAGGCGTCGCGGTAATGGTCAGCGAGGAAGGCGAAGACGGAGTCGCGGTGTTACCCGCGGCTGCGACGCTAAGCCAGGCTCCGGACGTCGTGGCGGCGCTGGCAGAAAACGAGAGCGATCCGCCGCCGGTGTTCGAGATGCCGATCTGTTGCGTCGAGGCCGCACTGCCCTGGGTCGTGGCGAAGCTCACATTCTGCGTACTCACTCCCAGCGTCGCGGGCAACCCGGCGGACACGTTCACGGAAACGATCACGGTCGAAGTCGTGGGAGTCGCATTCGGTACGGTGATGGTTATGATCCCCTGATGACTTCCTTGGGTCAGGGCGGTGGGATCGACGGTGACCGCGAGGACCGCAGGGATGGAGCCGTTCGACGGGTTGACGGTAAGCCACGGCATGTTGGAGGAGGCCGCGAACGCGAGGCCGGCGATCGCGGAGGACAGATTGACACTCTGCGAACTGGGCGCACCACCGGCGGATGGCGAGAATGTCAAGTTCGCCGGACTGACTCCATAGGAGATGACTGTGCCTGGGGCCAGAACTTCGCGGATGCGGCTGTTCGCGGTATCGGCGATATACATGTTCCCCGCGCCATCTATGGCGAGGCCATCCGGATAATTCAGCGCCGCACTGGTCGCGATCCCTCCATCCCCGTAGAAGCTGGCGTCGCCGGTTCCGACCGTAGTGGAAATGACGCCATTGGCCGCGAGTTTTCGGATCCGGCAGTTGAAACTATCCGCAATGTAAACGAACCCCGCCGAGTCCAGTGCCATCGAAGTCGGGTAGTACAGGGAAGTGCTGGTCGCGGCCACGCCATCGCCGCTGAACCCGAGATTGCCGTTCCCGGCGATGGTGTTGATCTTGCCGTCCGGAGTCAGACGGCGCAGCCGGCTGTTCAAGGTGTCGACAATATAAACATTCCCTGCGGCATCCACGGAGACGCCCAACGGCGTATTCAGCAGTGCGCTGGTCGCCGGTCCGCCATCGCCCGCGAATCCCGAAAGTCCGGTTCCTGCGATAGTCGTGATCACGCCGGTCTTCTTGTTCACTTCGCGGATCACGTGATTGAAGCTGTCGGCGATATAAACGTTGCCTGCGCCATCCACCTGCACGCCTCGCGGATTGGCGAGGGTGGCGGCGGTGGCAGCCCCGCTGTCGCCCGAATAGCCTCGGGTGCCATTTCCGGCGATGGTGTGAATCACGCCGTCGATGGTGACTTCGCGAATGCGATTATTATTGGTGTCGGCAATGTACAGATTGCCCGCGCTATCGACCGCGATGCCGTACGGATGATTGATGTTTGCGGCGGTCGCTGGTCCGCCGTCGCCCGCGGCGCCCAGATTGCCACTCCCGGCGACGGTGGTGATGGTTCCGGCGCGGGTCAGCTTGCGAACCCGATTGTTCCAGGTGTCGGCGACATAAATGTTGCCGGCCGCGTCCAGCGCCACGCTCGACGGATAGTTCAGCAGCGCGCCGATGCCCGCGCCGCCGTCTCCTGAAAAAGGACCGCCGTTTCCGGCAAGCGTTGAGATGATCCCGCTGGTTGCGATCGACCGAACGCGGCCGTTGTTGGTATCGGCGATATAGATTACACCGCCGGAGTCCACCGCCGCATAGTAGGGGTAATCGAGAGCCGCCTTGTTTGCCGGTCCGCCGTCGCCCGAAAAATCCCCGATTCCGGTGCCGGCGATGGTGGAAATCGTCCCGTTGGGCGCAACCGCACGCACCCGATTGTTAATCACGTCGGCGATATAAATGTTCCCCGCCGAATCCGTTGCGATGCCGTGCGGAGTATTCAGGGAAGCGGAGACGGCTGGACCTCCATCGCCTGAATACGCGGCTGTGCCGTTGCCGGCCACGGTGGTGATGACCCCGGACGTCGAAACCCTGCGGATGCGATTGTTGTTCGTGTCCGAGATCAGCATGTTGCCCGCGGCATCGACGATGACACAGGAAGGGGTGTTGAGCTGCGCGTTGATCGCCGATCCGCCGTCGCCCGAGAATCCCTGGCCGCCGCTTCCGGCCACAGTGGAGATTGTCCCGTCGGATGCGATCTTGCGAATCCTGTTATGCTGCGCGTCCGCGATATAAAGGCTCCCGGCCTTATCCATGGCCACGCTGTATGGGGACGAAAGTCCGGCGTTGACCGCTGGTCCGCCATCGCCGCTAAAGATGTCCGTGCCGTTGCCGGCTATCGTGCTGATGGTGCCGTCCGTGCCGACCTTTCGAATCCGGTTATTGAATTCGTCGGCGATGTACAGATTGCCGGATGGGTCCACCGCTAGGCCGGTCGGTAAATGGAGCGAAGCGTGCGTGGCCGGGCCGCCATCGCCGGAGAAACCTGGACTTCCATTCCCGGCGACGACGGTCAACGAGCCGCTCGGTGTGATTCGCATCACCATGTGGTTGCCGCTGTCGGAGACAAAGACGTTGCCGCTGGAATCGACAGTCACCGCCTGGGTCTGGCCCATCGGCGCGCTCGTCGCCGCAATGGAATTGGGAAAAAGAGGGTTCGACCCCGCCAGGCTCGTGATGATTTGCCCGGAGGCGCTCGAGCAAAGGATCCATCCCAGCACATACCAAGGACCGTTAACAACGCGCATCGCTTACCTCACCCCAAGCCTATGGACAAACAACGATAGCATCCTTTTGTCAGGCTAGAATGTCGTGCACTACATTCCCTGCAACGTCGGTCAGTCGGAAATCGCGGCCGCTGTAGCGATAGGTCAGCTTGGTGTGATCCATTCCCAGCGCGTGAAGAACGGTGGCGTGCAGATCATGAATGTGCACCGGATTCTCCACCGCCTTGAAGCCGAATTCGTCGGTGTTGCCGTAGGTGGTGCCGCCTTTGACGCCTCCTCCGGCCACCAACGTTGAGAAGCCGTGGCTGTTGTGATCGCGTCCATTTTGCACCTTCACCAGGCCGCTGACTTCCAGCACAGGCGTGCGCCCGAACTCGCCGGTGACGATCACCAACGTTTCCTTCAGCAGGCCGCTGGCCTTGAGGTCGGCAAGGAGGGCCGCGATGGGGCCGTCGACGTCGTGGGCCAGTTTGCGATGAATCAGAATATCGTCGTGGTTATCCCAGGGCTGGCCGTTTCCGTAATAGACTTGCACCATGCGCACGCCCTTCTCCACCAGGCGACGCGCCATCAGGCAGCCGCGTCCGAAATCATGGTCGCCGTAGCGGCTGCGGATGGCTTCCGGCTCCTTGGTGATATCGAAAACTTCCGGCGCTTCGCTCTGCATCCGGTAGGCGATTTCCGCCGCCTGGATGCTGCTGTCCAGCTGGCTGTCCTCGCCGTCGCGTTTTTCTTCGATGAGATTCAACTGGCGAAGAAGGTCCAGCGCGCGCCTCTGTTCGGGCAGAGGCGTGGACGGATTGCGAATGTAGTTGATCAGTTTGTCGGGAGTCTTCTCGCTGTTCGGAATGTACGTGCCCTGGTAAATCGCCGGAAGGAACGTCGAACTCCACAGCTGTGCTCCCACGATGGGATAGCCGGGGCAGAGCACAACAAAGCCGGGCAGGTTCTGGTTTTCCGAGCCCAGCCCGTAAGTCAGCCACGAACCCATCGACGGGCGGCCGGGAACGCGATGGCCGCAGTTCATCAGGAACAACGATGGCTCATGGTTGGGGATCTCGGTGTACATTGACCGAATCACGCAGACATCGTCGATCGAATCGCCCAGTTTGGGAAAGATCTCACTGATCTCGATGCCGCTTTTGCCACAGCGGCGGAACGCGAAGGGCGAGGCGAGGAGATTGCCGGTCTTGCGCTCCGTCTTCAGGTTACCGCTCGGAATCGGCTGGCCGCTGTACTTTTGCAGCATCGGCTTGGGATCGAACGTATCGACCTGCGAAGGCCCGCCGTTCAGGAAAAGAAAGATGACATGCTTCGCCCTGGCCGGGAAGTGGGGCGCTTTGGGAGCCATCGGCGATGTTTCCGATGCACCGAGAATCCCGGCCAGTCCGGCCATGCCGAAGCCCGTCCCCATGGTGCGGAGTACTTGCCGTCGCGATGGGTTAAAGATCATCTTGCTTCCTCAATTAAGATACGTGAACTCATTGGAACTCAGCAGAACCTGCGTGTATTCGGGCCAGGCGCCGGCGTTTTTACCTATAAACTCGTGGCCCAGTTTCCGCTCTTCGGGCGTCGGATCGCGTTGCAGCACCAGCCGGTAGGTGGCCGTAATGCGCTGATCGTCGCTCGATGCAACGGCCGCAACGCGAGCGGTGAGGGCCGTTGCCTGCTCGATGACGAACGGACTGTTCATGAAGAAAAGCTTTTGAAGCGGAACGGTGGTTTGCAGGCGCTGCTCGCTGGTGTTGTTCGGATTGGGAAAATCGAATAACGCCAGCATTGGGTCGAGCTGCCGCCGGGAGATGTAAGCGTAGATCGTGCGCCGGTTATTGTCCTTGTCGAGGCGGGCGGCTGGACCGCCCATCTTCAAATCGAGCTTGCCGGAAACGTAGAGCAGGGAATCGCGGAGCGATTCCGCGTCCAGACGGCGGCGGTTGTATCGCCACAGCAGGCGATTTTCGGCATCTACGGCATAGTTTCGCTCAGAGGGCTCTTCGCTCAGCGCGTAGGCCGCCGTCAGCATGATTTCGCGATGCAGTTTCTTGATCGACCAGCCTTCCCTGACAAACCTGTCGGCGAGATAGTCGAGGAGTTCGGGATGGGAAGGAAGGTCGCCCTGCGAGCCGAAGTTGCTGGGCGTTCGCACGATGCCGTATCCGAAATGCTGCTGCCAGACGCGATTGACGATCACCCGTGCGGTGAGAGGATTCGAAGGGCTCGCGATGGCTTCCGCCAGTTCCAGGCGCTCTTTCCCGCGATGGAAGCGTTTCGGCTCCTCCGGGGATAGAATGGCCAGAAAATGGGGCGGCGCGGGGTCGCCGGGATTGTTCTGATCGCCGCGAATCCAGACGTGTTGTTCCTGGGGCTTCTCCTTGTCGGCGATGCTTTGGAGCACAGGATAGGCAGGTGGAAGATCCCTTTTCAGCGCGGCCAATTGGGCGCGCAACTGGTTCAAATGATCGAGCCAGACGCCGGAGAGGAACCGGTCGATTTTGGCTTCATCCTTCTTCGAGTCCGCGTAGTGCAGCACGCCGCGATCGCCGAGCATGTCTTCCCACAGGCCGAACTTGGCGCGGTCGAGAGAAACGAGATTCGCTTTGGAGAGAGCGTCGCGGCTCGGGTCGATTCCCAGGCGGATGTGGTTTTCATCGTCGACGCGAGACTTTTCTGCAATAACGGCTAGGAGCCGCTCCTGGAATTCCGCGGCCGCTCTCGCCCGCTGGTCTTCCGTCTTGGCCGCGTACCAATCCTTTAGAAAAGGGTGCTGTTTTTCGGGAGAAGCCAGGTACTTCGTCCAGCGGGTGAGCGTTTCCTGATCGAGCTTGCCGGAGCCCAGCATGTAACGCGCCGTCTGCGAAGCGAGCACCAGACCCAGTTGCGCCGATTGGGCGTCGAGGTATTCCTTCAGTTCCTTTTCCTTTTTCTGAATGAGGGCTTCCTGCTTCTTATACGCATCCACGGTTTCCTTGGGAGCGAGAGGAACTTCATGCAGGTTGGTGTTGCGGAAAATCCCCATCAGCGAGTAGAAATCGCGAGTTGGAATCGGATCGTATTTGTGATCGTGGCACTGCGCGCAGGCCACGGTGAGGCCGAGGAAGCCTCGGGACGTGGCGTCCACGCGATCGTCCTGCATCTCCGGGCTGAGGGCGTAAAAACCGAGGCCGGCCTCGTATTTTTCGCGATCCGGAAGCTGGTCGCCGGCGATTTGAGCTTTCACGAAAACGTCGTAAGGCATGTCGTCCTGCATGGCTTGAATCACCCAGTCGCGATAGCGGAAGGAAGCCGGGTAGGGGTTGTCGCGCTCGGAGTCGAGCCGGTCGTCGGAATATCGGGCGACATCCAGCCAAAGACGTCCCATGCGCTCGCCGTAGCGAGGCGAGGCCAGCAGACGATCGATCACCTTGGCGAACGCGTCGGGCGAATGATCGCGCTCGAATGCGTCCACCTCTTCGGCCGTCGGCGGGAGTCCGGTCAGATCGTAGGTCGCGCGACGGATCAGCGTGCGGCTATCGGCGCGACGGACCGGGCGCAGTCCGCGCGCTTCGAGGTTCGCGGCGAGGAAGCGGTCAATCTCCGTCGGTGCCTTCACGTTCGGCGCAGGCGACGGCTTCACGGGTTGGAAGGACCAGAACGCGCGCTGCTCCGCCGTGATCTTGTACGGAGGCGACTTCATCGCGGCTGTTTCATTCGCCGGCCAGACGGCTCCGGCTTTGACCCAGGTCTCGACGGTCGCGATCTGGTCCGCGGATAATTTGCCCGTTGGCGGCATCTTGGGCTTTCCGTCGTAGCGCAGAGCTTTTATCAGAAGGCTCGCGTCGGGATCTCCAGGAACTGCGATGGGTCCGGACTTCCCCCCTTTGAGAAAGTGTTCGCGGGAGTCGAGTTGAAGGCCGCCCATGCGCGTTTCGGTGTGGCAGGTGTAGCACTTTTCCGCGAACAGCGGACGGATCTTGGTTTCAAAAAAATCCGCAGCCGGCTGAGCGGGTAAAATCAGTGCTGTGGCAGTGAGAAGGACAATGCTGCGCACTGATCCCATAGTTGTTTTTACCACATATATGGAAGAGCAGCTGTTCTACACTGGTTTTATGCGCCTTCTAATGACGCCGGTTTTGTTGGCAGCGTGTTTGCACGCCGCCGACATCGAGTCCAGGGTGACTCACGGTTACGCCGATTCTAACGGGGTGAAGATTCATTACGCCAGCCTGGGGCAAGGTCCGCTGATCGTCATGATTCACGGTTTCCCGGATTTCTGGTACACCTGGCGCGACCAGATGGAAGCGCTTTCCGACAAGTTTCAATGCGTCGCCATCGATCAACGCGGCTACAACCTCAGCGATAAGCCGAAAGGCGTCGAAAACTACGACGTGCGACTGCTGGTCGGCGATGTGGTCGCCGTGATCCATGCTTTGGGCAAAGAAAAAGCCATCATCGTCGGACACGATTGGGGCGGCCTGGTCGCATGGCAGGTGGCTCTCAACATCCCTCAGGTGACAGAAAAACTAATCATTCTGAATTTGCCCCATCCCCGGGGCCTTTCGCGCGAACTGGCCAACAACCCCGCGCAGCAGAAGAACAGCCAGTACGCCCGCAACTTCCAGCAGCCCGACGCGGCATCGAAGCTGACTGCGGAGGGGCTGGCATTCTGGGTGAAAGATCCCGAGGCTCGGAAGAAATATGTCGAGGCGTTTAAACGCTCCGATTTTGAAGCGATGCTCAATTACTACAAGCGCAACTATCCGCGTGAACCGTATGTCGAAGACAAATCGCCCGTCGTCAAGACCCAAATGCCAGTTCTAATGATCCACGGCCTCGGCGATACCGCGCTGCTCTCCGGCGCGCTGAACAACACATGGGACTGGATGGGTCAGGACCTGACGCTAGTCACCATTCCCGGCGCCAGCCATTTCGTCCAGCAGGACGCCTCGGAGCTGGTCTCAAAATCGATGAGGATGTGGCTGCTCCGATGACCGCCGAAGAACTTCGCCTGCACGTCTTTTATTCCGGCTGGGCCTCGCACAAGCTGCTCGAAGCGGCCCTGGCCTTGAGCGAAGAGGAGCAGCGCCGCGAATTCGGCGTTTCCCATAAGAGCCTTCTCGGCACGCTGGAACACATCTTTTTCGCCGACCGCATCTGGTTCTCGCGCACCGTCGATCCGCGGGTGCTGAAGGGCGGCTTTGGAGACTTCTCGCCGGGAGAAACGTTGCTCACCGAATGGCCCAAACTCCAGAAGCGCTGGGAAGATTGGGCGTCGGCGCTGACCCATCAGGACCTAGTCCGGAACGTGGAATATAAGGATCTCAAGGGCAACCCGTATCGCACGCCGGTGTGGCAGATCGTGCTCCACGTGGTGAATCATGCGACGCTGCATCGCGGCCAGGCGATGTCGCTTCTGCGTCAATTGGGAGTTGCTCCTCCGCCCACCGATCTGATCTATTATTACCGTGAAATTAATGCCAAATAAGATGCGATTGATCGCTGTTTTTGCGTTCTTATCCTCGTTTGTCAGCGCGCAAATGAAGCTCCGCGTCGATATCACCGACGCTCCGCGCCACATTTTGCATGCGTCCATGACCATCCCCGCCAAACCCGGCCCCATGACGCTGCTGTACCCCGAATGGATTCCCGGCGAGCACGGCCCCACCGGTCCCATCATCGATCTGGTCGGCTTGAAAATCACCGCTGCGGGAAAGCCGGTAACCTGGTCGCGCGATGCCGTGAATATGTACGCGTTTCACGTCACGGTGCCCGACGGCGCTTCCGCGCTCGACGTGACGTTCGATTTCATCACCCCGCCGGAAGCCGCCGGATTTACATCGGGCGCATCTGCGACTACTGAACTTGCCGTTCTCAACTGGAATCAAGTTTTGTTGTATCCGCAAGGCGTCCCGTCCGACCAGATGCAGTTGCAGGCCAGCCTGAAAGTTCCCAACGGCTGGAAGTATGGAACCGCGCTGCCGATCGCGCGCGAATCCGGCAATGAGATCGAGTTTCAGCCGTCGTCGCTCACGACTCTGATTGATTCCCCCGTTTCCGCCGGCACGCACTACCGGACGATTGAGCTTGGACCCGGCCACTACTTGCACGTCGCCGGCGACAGTGATCGCGCCATCGAACTGACCGACGATCAAATCCAGCATTACAAGAACCTGGTGGTGGAGACCGGCGCATTGTTCGGCTCCCGCCACTATCGCAGCTATCATTTTCTGTTCACTCTCAGCGACCACGTCGCCAGCTTCGGCCTGGAGCACCACGAATCGAGCGACGACCGTATCGGCGAGCGAGGCATGGTCGACGACGTCACGCGAAAGGTCAACGCCGACTTGTTGCCGCACGAGTTCACCCATTCCTGGAACGGAAAATATCGCCGACCCGCAGGCTTGGCCACGCCTGATTACGCCGAGCCGATGAAGGGCGCACTGCTCTGGGTCTACGAAGGTCTGACCCAGTATTTAGGCCAGATCCTGACCCCGCGCAGCGGCCTGCTTACGCCCGACGAATTTCGTGAAGACCTGGCCATCACTGCCGCCGCGCTCGACCAGAAATCGGGCCGGACATGGAGACCTCTCGAAGACACTGCCGTCGCCGCGCAGCTTCTTTACAACGCCCGCGACGACTACGCCGGCTATCGCCGCGGCGTCGATTATTACGATGAAGGCACGCTCATCTGGCTCGAAGCTGACGTCCTGATCCGCGACCTCAGCAAGGGCGCGAAATCGCTCAACGATTTCTGCCGCGCCTTCCACGGCGGCCCCGGCGGCGTTCCCGCGCTCAAAACATATACGTTCGAAGATGTTGTGGCCGGCCTTAATTCCGTCCAGCCCTACGATTGGGCCGGGTTTCTGCGCAAGCGCCTGGAATCGACCGCGCCCCGCGCGCCGTTGGGAGGCATCGAGAATAGTGGCTGGAAACTGACGTTCAGCTCCTCGCGCTCCGAAATGTGGCGCAACCACGAAGAGGATTCGAAGACCGTCAATATGACTTATTCCATCGGACTGAAAGTCTCGGAAGAAGGGAATATCTCTGACGTCGCTATCGGAGGCCCTGCGCAGAGAGCCGGAATGTCTCCGTCCACCAAGCTAATCGCCGTGAACGGCCGGCAATATGTTCCGGTCATCCTGCGCGAGGCGGTACAAGCCGCGGTGACGAAAACAACGCCCATCGAATTGCTGGTGAAAAACGGCGAATACTATCAGACCTTCAAAATCGACTATCACGGCGGGGAACTGTATCCGAACCTGACCCGCGACGAGAGCAAGCCCGACGTACTGTCAAAGATCATTGAACCGCTGGTGGCGAAGAAATAAGCATTACGTCATCGCGATTTTCAACGTCACCGCCAGCTCCGAAGGCTTCTCCGCCGCCATCGCGACTTTCAGCCCCGCTGAATCCTGCGACCACTTCAGCTTCCCTTTGTGCCCCAACAACTCCACGTTGTGAACTTTTTGGTCGATCGATTTCACGACTGTTTCGCCGGTCGGCCAGCCCATCACGAACGCGTAAACGTGCTGCCCCTTGGTAGTGAATCGAATCTCCTCCGCCGTCAAATCCTTGCGATTCCGTTCGTTGAACGCCGCGCCCGTCTCCGGCTGCGAAATGCTCGGCCCCTCCCCGTGAACCTTCCACGGCCGAGTACTGTAAATCCCCTCGCCATTTACACGCATCCACGCAGTAATCGCCGAAAGAATCTGCAATTCCTCGGCGTCCAGCTCGCCCGACCCCGGCAGCGGAAAATTCAACAGTAAATTTCCATTTCTGCTGACGATATCCACCAGCATGTCGACCACGGTCTTCGGGGTCTTGTAGGTAATCCCTTTCTTGTAATGCCAGTTGCCGATGCACGTATCGGTCTGCCACGGGTCGGGCCAGATTTTGTTCACCAGTCCGCGTTCCAGATCCAGCACGCACGTGCCCTCCGTGCAATCCTCGCGACCCTTGCTGTTGTAAATCGCCTCCACTTTCCCGCCGTGGAGTTTCGCGCTCACGTTGTACAAATGCGCCACCAGGCTCAACCCATATTCGCCATAAGGAATCGGTCCGTCGGTATAAAGAAGGTCCGGCTGATGCTGATCGACAAGATCTCGAATGCGGTCGAAATACTGCTGCCGCCAGCGGTCCACCTTGACGCGGTCCATGGCCTTCACCGTTTGCAGAAAATCCGCCGGCTCGTCTTTGTAATCGTGATAAAGATCCGAATACCGCGGATCCGTCCCATCATAAGGCACGCCCGCGAACTGGCCCGTTTTGTCGCTCATGTGCGACGTCGCCATCCACGCGAAGCTGTTCGAAAGATGCTCGCTCACGCCGAAGCGCAGCCCCCGTTTGCGCGCAGCCTGCTTCCACATCCCGACGACGTCCTTCTTCGGACCCGCCGCCGCCGCATTCCATCGCGGCTGGTAGCGCGAATTCCACATGTCGAAATTATCGTGATGCACGCCCATGCTCACAAAGTATTTCGCGCCCGCCTTCACGTACAGATCCATCAGATGCTCGGGATCCCACTTCTCGGCCTTGAACATCGGAATCACGTCCTTGAAGCCGATCTTCGATGGATGCCCGTAATGCTCCAGGTGAAATTTGTACGCCGCGTCGCCCTCGATGTACATGCGCCGCGCATACCAGTCGCCCGCCTCGGGAGCAGATTGCGGACCCCAGTGAGCCCAGATCCCGAACTTCGCGTCGCGAAACCAATCCGGCGCACGAAACGTTTTTAACGATTCGCGAGTCCCCTGAAACGGCCCCTTGGCAATTTCGAGGTCGGGAACCTGAGCATGAATCAAAGCGGGGCCTGCGCCCGCCAGTATGGTCATTGCCTGTCGTCTGTTCACAAACTCAAGATGCCACAAAATTCTTGGTGGGGCCATGCACTCAGCCTGCAGTTGCCTTTAAGGTGGCGCCGCAAGCGCTAGACCACTCAAACTCCTCTGGCTTGCCAACCAAACCGGCCGCTGCCGGATTGTTCTCAATATATCTGCGAATGCGCGAAAACTCCTCGTCGGATCTCACCAGGTGATCGTAACTTTCGTCCTGCCAGAAAGGCTTGCCACTGGTCCCCAACAAGAGATTCGCACGGCGCGCGGTAACTCCTTTCAACGATCCCACCCATCGCGCCGCCTCAACGCGCGGCGTCGCCAATACGTGAACATGATTCGGCATGACGACAAAAGAATGCAGCTCATAGTGACCGCACAGGTGCTGGCCGTTCCGTAGAGAATTTACTAGAAGAGCCGCAATCTCTGGAATGGCGAGATCCCGAGGCCCGACCATTGCGCTATCCAAGATCCGATCCATTGCGACGAATGCCTTTCCATTCGTCAGTCGAGCAGGCGGAAACACTACCAGGCAGACTGCCATGCAGGCGAAATGTGACAAAGAGCGATCGGCCCACGACATCCCAATGCGGCAGACGGCGCTCGCAGTGCTTCATCCACTTAGTTGTATCTTCAGAACCAGAAAACTCTCACCTCTTGTGGCAGCCTGCAGCCGCCTCTAAGGCGGCTTGGTGATCGACCTCAGTTTGCCTGCTGAGAGCAGGCTGCAGGCGCCTGCCCCCCATTAGTTTTCGGTGGGGGTTTTGTTTCCGCTGTCGACAACGAGGATTTCGAGGGGGGCTTTTCGGGATTCGAGTTTCAGGCCGATGCTTTCGACGATGGTGAAGATCGAGGGGGCCGAACCATCCGATTTTCCGAGTTCCTCCTGCGACATTTCGAGGGGGATGTTGTAGGCTCCTGTGAGGCCCGTCCGGTCTAGGACTGGGCGCTGCACGGTGAAGGTTAGCATGTCGGCCAGTTGGACCATCGTGTGGTTCTTTAATACCCGGCTGCCGTCGGCGATGTCGTAGCTTAACGCGCCTTCGCTCTTTTGAAATTTCGGCGCGCCTTTGCCGGTGACCAGGAAGTAAACCTGCATTTCTCTCGACTCACGATGGAGTTTGAGTTGGAATCGCTCTATGAGGAGGGCCTGGAGCATGAAGGGGATTTGATCCTTGGTCGTATTGTCGGGGGCTTTGGCGATGATGTCGTAGCGGTTGGTGAAGATCCAGGAGGGGCCGTCAACACGGTAGGCCTTGAGGTCGTAGGCGCGGATCAGGACGTTGGATAGGGTGGTGTTCGCGTAACTATACCGGTCGCCGCTGACGTTCGTGCGGCCTCCACGGCCGCCCGGCGCGGCTGGTTTTATCGACGCGGCTTCGAAGGTCGGCGCTTGGGCGAGGGCAATGGTCGCACACAGCGCTAGAAGGGCTCGGGTCACTTTAACAACTTGACGAGGCCGCTTCTCGAAATGTGCAGGTCCTATTGGGCGGCTTTTCGCATCCGCAGCCGGAAGAACGCCAGGGCTAACAGAGGTGCGCCGAGCATAAAGATGGTGTTCGGTTCCGGCACCGCCGTATCTGACCAAGTGGAGGCCGAACCGAAGTCTCCAAGGCTAACATTACCAATCGACCAATTGCCGAGTGAATCGCTCTCGAACTGCCAAACAGAATTTGAGATGATCACATCGGCGGGACCAGGAAGGATGCTGGGGATGCTTCCCGACACACCGATAGAGGGATCGCCCGCTGAGATCGTGAAGGGTGCGAGCAGGTCGGTGCCGTTATAGGTGAAGCTGACGAAATCGCTGGTGCTCAGAGTGGCGCCGTTGTCGGTCAGGACGAGAGTGCCTGTGGCAGGATCGCTCGGATTCCCGCTGTTACAGTCGGTGCAGGTTCCAGAGAAATAGAATATCTGATTGGCGGACGCAGGCACGACCAGCGCCACGAACGCGCCCAGAAGCATCCATTGTTTGAGACCGTGAGACAAGACAAATCCCTCCCAGATTCAATAGGTTACTCGCCAGGGCTTCGACAAGCTATAAGGCGATCGCCTGATGGTACTAGGGGAATGAACCCGAATATAGCGTCAGAACGCGGCCAGAGACCTAGACCAGGACTGTGAAGACGTTTTCGCTGCGCTCGACCGGACGATACAGCGTGTCGCGCTCCACCGGCTCGCGGCCGGCTTCGCGGATCAGGCGCAGCAGGTCGCCTCGGCGCAGGTCCTGGCTGGTCGTCGCGCCGGCGTCGTGATAGATTTTTTCCTCAATCACGGTGCCGTCGATGTCGTCGGCGCCGAAACGCTGCGCGATTTGCGCGATGCGCGGCGTCATCATGATCCAGTAGGCCTTCACATGCGGAATGTTGTCAAGCATCAGGCGCGAGACCGCGATTTCGCGGATGTCGTCGAAGCCGGTTGTCTTCGGAATGTGCTCCAGAGCAGTGTTTTCCGGATGAAACGCGAGCGGGATGAAGGTCACGAAGCCCTTCGTTTCATCTTGTAGCGTACGCAGTTTGATTAAGTGATCGATCCGGTCCTCTTCGGTTTCGACGTGGCCGTAGAGCATGGTGCAGTTCGAATGCAGGCCCAGGCGATGCGCAGTGCGCGCGACCTCCAGCCATTGCTCGCCAGTGATTTTGTGGTCGCAGATGATGCGCCGGACGCGTTCGGAGAAAATTTCGGCGCCGCCGCCGGGCATGGAATCCATACCAGCATCGCGCAGTTTTTCAAGCGTTTCCTTAACGCTGATTTTCGCGCGATTGGCCAAAAATCCGATCTCGACCATGGTGAAGGCTTTGAGATGCACCTGCGGATAACGCTCTTTCAGGCCGCGCAGCATCTGGCAGTACCAATCGAGAGTCAATTCGGGATGCAGACCGCCGACGATGTGAAATTCGGTCACCGCTTCGCTGACGCCGTGGCCGGCGCGCTCCCACACCTGTTCGAGAGACATGGTGTACGCGGTGGGATCCTTGGCGCGTTTGCCGAAGGCGCAGAGGCGGCAACTGGCGACGCACACATCCGTAGGATTAATGTGGCGGTTGACGTTGAAATACGTTTTATCGCCGTGGAGGCGCTCGCGGACCTGGTTCGCCATCCAGCCGACGCCCAGAATATCGGGCGAGCGGAAGAGCGTCAGGCCGTCGCTAAAATCGAGGCGCACTCCGGCGGTTACTTTGTCGGCGATGGGCGCCAGGCGCGGGTCGTCAAAGACTGGTTTCATTTGAAGTAGATATCAGTAGCCCAAAATAGAAAGAATATCACGCTGACGTAGCCATTCATGGTGAAAAACGCGGCGTCGATTCTGGAAAGGTCGTCGGCCTTGACCAGACGGTGCTCCCACAGGAGCAGTGCGGCCACGGCGGCAATGCCCGTCATCGATATCGGGCCGAGCGCGAAGACTCGCACCAGGACGATCAGGCAGACCAGCATTCCCACGTGCATCACCCGTGCCATCCACAGCGCGCCGGCGATGCCGAATCGCTGCGGGACGCTGTGCAGGCCGGAGTGGACATCGAAGGCGTAATCCTGACAAGCGTAGATCATGTCGAATCCGGCGGTCCAAAGCGTGACGGCGGCAGTCAGCCACAAGATGCGCGGGTCGAGCGAGCCTCGCATGGCGATCCAGGCCGCGGACGGCGCTATGCCAAGCGAAAAGCCGAGGACGATGTGCGAAAACGCCGTGAATCGCTTGGTGAAGGAATAAAACATCACGATGGCGAGCGCGACGGGCGCAAGCAGCTGGCAAAGGGGGTTCAGCTTGCTGGTGCCGAAAATAAATGCCAGGCACCAGAAGACGATGAAGGCCCAGGCAAAAGGCACACTGATGAGCCCTGCCGGCAAGTGGCGCATGGCGGTGCGAGGATTTTTCGCGTCGATATCGGCGTCCAGCACGCGGTTGAAGGCCATCGCCACCGAGCGCGCGGCGACCATCGAGACGACGATCCAGGCGACTTTCGCGAAAAGTCCACGGCGCTCGAAACCTGCGTCGCGCCAGGCGAGCAGGGCTCCGGTGAGGGCGAATGGGAGCGCGAAGACGGAGTGCTCGAACTTGATCATTTCGAGGGTGAGACGAAGGCGCTGGAGGAAAGTGCTCATGGGAGCTTCCCGGCCGGGGCCGCGCGGTGGAGTCTTTTCGCACGGATTTGAGCGCGCCTTGGGACACAGAAGGCAGTCCCCGTTTTTCGCGATTTTTCGATGGCTCGCGCACAACGCATCAAACCGAGACCGGCGCGATTTTCTTGCTGCGCGCTTCCATATATAGACGGATGGCGTCGTCGAGGCCCGGCATGGGGGCGATTCCGAGCGACTCCGATTTTGCGTTCGTAAGCGCGGAGTATTTCGGGCGCCGGGCGGCGGTGCGGAACTCGCGCTCGTTGGTCGGCTTGACGGGAGGATTCACATTAGCAGCCTTGAAAATCTTCACCGCCCAATCGAACCAGGAGATGGGCGCGCCTCCGCCCAGGTGGACAATGCCGTCGATGCCGCGTTCGATCAGTTGCGCCGTGCGCTCGGCGAGGGCGGGCGCGAAGGTCGGCGAAGCGACGTGGTCTTCCACCACTTTGATAGGCGATCCTTTGGCGGCCAGGCGCAGCATCATCTCCACAAAATTGCCGCGCGCCGTATCGAGTCCGCCGGGACCGTAGACGCCCGAAGTTCGAATCACCAGCGACTTGTCGAGATAGGCGCGCGCATAGAGTTCGCCCGCAAGTTTCGAGACCGCGTACGCGCCCAGTGGCCGGGTGGCGTCGTCTTCCGAATAGGCGCGGCCGGCCAGTCCGTCAAACACGTAATCGGTGGAAAAATGCACCAGTTGCGCGTCGATTTGCCGGCAGGCGATGGCCAGGTTGCGCACCGCGAGCCCGTTGACGACCAGCGCGGCCAGCGGCTCCCTCTCGGCGACGTCCACCTGGTTATAGGCGGCCGCGTTCAGGACGATGGCGGGGTCGTATTGGGCCAGCGCATGCTCGACCTGCGCGGGGTCGGTAATATCCACCTTGGTGCGCTCAAAACACGCGACCTCATACTTCCGCGCGGTAAAAACCGCCTTCAGTTCGACGCCAAGTTGTCCGCCACTGCCAAAGATCGCGACTCTCTTCACACTTCCATTATTGCTCGGGAAGGCTTGCCGGCACAGTAGCAGTGTGGAATAGCACCAGGCCGACGATGTAATCGCCGTGGTCGTCTTCGCAGCGAGCCACTTCGCCCAGCATGACCAGGTGCTCCGATTCCACTTTGATCTGGGATCCGCAGGGCACGGGGTTCGGAAGCAGCAACTGCAACCCGCTGCCGGACATATCGAGGACTCGGCCGGACATCGGACGCATTCCTATCATGCCGAGTGGGGTCACCATAACAGGTTGATTCGCCTTCAGCCGCGACTCCTTACGACAATCCATACGTTGCTTATCGGTATGATCGGCGGGAACTTGAAATTACTTTGCATCCGCGTCGACCAGCAGTTTCACGATGGGGGCGTAGTCGAAGCCGGAATCGGCGTTGGCAACGCACCAATGCGCCTGGCCGAGGGCTGTTCCGCCGTACTGATTCTTCGCTTCCAGAGAAGCGCCCCGTTTCAGAAGGAGCTTCACCGTCTCCAACTGCCCGCCGACGATGGCCCAGTGGAGCGCGGGCAGCGCGGTTTGCTCTCCGGCTCGGAGATCGGCGCCGTGGTCCAGCAGGAAATCGATTACGCTGTTGCGCCCGTACTCGGAGGCCCACCAGAGGCCGCAGTTGATTTGTGTAGACGTCCCTTCGCCGATCAGTTTCTGGACCAACTCCAGCCGGCCGAGCCCGGCCGCTGCTTCCAGGTCGAGAGGAGCGCCGTGCTGGGCCAGAAATTCCGCGGCCTCGGGGCGGCCGTTGCGCAGACAAGGATTCACGCCGTCGGCGACTGCGCTGTGGTCGAGCAGGAGTTGCAGCAACGCGATCTGCACGCCGGCGCGCTTGGGATGAATGCTGGTCGCGACCAGAACGAGGGTCGTGTCCTTGCCGCCATAGCTGTCGGAGATCGCGTCGACCTCGGCTCCTGCGTCGAGCAGAATTTTCGCGATTTCGACGGCGTTGGTTGGAGTTTTCTGACGGTAATCTTCGAAGCCGTTGGCAGCGATGTAGTGCAAGAGCGTGGCGCGGTGGACGCGGGTCGAGCGAGCTCGAATTAGTTTTGGATTTTCGCGCAGGAGCCGCGTGAGTGTGGCCGCGTCGCCGGCGATGATTGCCTCGGCGGCCTGCTCGAATTTCGAAATGGGCGAAGTTTTACGGGCCAGAGCTTCGATGTGTTTTGCGAACTTCGGCCAACTGTCAAAACCGTGTTCGCGGGCGAGGGTGAATTGCGCGTCGGCGAGCTTGGAGCCGGTTTTCTTGACTAGATCCTTGGCTTGTTTGCGGTACTGCTCCAGATTGGGGCGAGCCGGAAGAGGCTTAATATTCATGGGAACGTTCCTTTCATATGTGTGCCTGGAGTCCGCCCTGGTCAGGCTGAAAGAAATGTTCGAAAATCGGTCGAACGAATGAAGGTGGGCACGGCCCTTTCCGCGGACTGGATGCGCCCTTCGCGCTAGGGGTTAACGTATCGCTTTTTCGATGGGGAAGTCAATCGTTGATGGGATCAAGAGGATATGCCGATCAATTGACGACGCCGAGACAAAGATTCTGAATCATTTCAACTGGGTGCGCACGCCTTCATCGAACACCTTCGTGGCGTACGCCCCTGGCGTGCCGCGTCGACACTCGTGTCGATGCTTGGACTTCTGCACACTGGCGCAGAACGGCGTCGAGACGAGTCTCGACGCGGCACGCACGAGTGCGTACGCCACATAACGAACAGAGTTTCCGCCGCGCTAGCGAGTCGCTGATCCGCCCCAACGTGGCGACATCGCCTATTTTCTGTTTCGGCTGAAATCGAGGTCGAGGCCTGCAAGCGGAGATTCGGCGAACAACTGAGCCAGACTTTTTCTGCCCTCCGGCCGCTGGTACTTCGGACGAATCGGCTGCGCGGCCTTTTCGATCAACGTCGCGACATACGCTGGCACATCGACGCCATGGGCGGCGGCCTTGCGAGCTAGTTCGGCCTCAACCTCGGGACTGATGTCAACCGTGATCGTCATCTATAGTTAAACGCCAACCAGACAATCAACCCGACCGCTCCCGGCAGCAGGATTTCTGCCCAGTTGCGGCGCAAAAACGCAACAGTTTGATTCTTTGCCGCCAACGTGCGAAACGTCGGAGTGTCGGTGGGCTTTGATGCCAGCGACGATGCCAGGCGCGTTCGCAATCCTGACGGGAGGCCATTCAGCGCCCGCAGGATTTCTTCGCGGCCGCGGCGGTCGGCGATCAGGATAGTGGCTGAATTAAAGCTATTAGTGGACTCTTCCAATTCCTTGCGCAGGCGGGGCGGAACTTCGCTGACCGATCGAAATACTTGCGTCTTCCCGCCTTTGGCGATGAAGATCGTCGAGGTCTTCACGGTTACGCGTTGCATACATCAGCCCTCCGCCGGCAGAGGTTTTCTCTCACCGCGGTCCGTCATGCGGACCACTGCACGCGTCCCTTCAATCGCCGCGTATTGCAGGGTCACTTCAATAAAACCCAGCGCGGCTTTCGAGAGCGCCTTATCCTTCCTATAGATTAATCCAATCTGGCGGAACATGGGGTCGGGACCCATGGACATCGCGGCCAGGGTGCCCGTGCGCACCTCCTCGCGGCAATGCGCGCCCGCGCTGAAGCCGACGCCGAGGCCGGCGAGCACGAAGCGCTTGATCATCTCGGTGGAGTCGAGCTCCATCGAAATTCGCAAATCGTCTTCCACTGGATCGAGCCAGGCCGAGATGCGGCTGCGCGTCGTGCCCGTCTTGGGCAGCAGCAGCGGCAGCTCCCGCAGGTCCTGCGGAAACACCTGCCCTTTTCCTGCTAGAGGATGTTTCGATGGCACGATGACTTTAATCTCATCGGCATGGATCTTGGCCACCTGTAGACGCTTCTCCTTCACCGGAAGCTGCACGATGCCGAAATCGGCCTGGTTATCCACCACCGCGTCCACCACGCGCGAACCGAACGACCGGTCGACGAGAATCTGCACGTTGGGAAAACGCTTCTTATATTCGCTGAACACGCGCGGCAGGACGTAAATGCACGTCGCCTCGTTGGCGGCGATCACCAGTTCGCCCCGGGGGACGCGCTCCAGTTCGTTAATCTGGTTCTGCGCGCGGCGGCGCAATTCGAGGATCTGTTCGGCGTAATCGGCGAAGATGCGGCCGGCTGCGGTGAGCGCGATCTTGGTTCCCAGCCGCTCAAACAAAGATACGTTCAGCTCCTGTTCCAGCTGTCGCACCTGGGCGCTGACGGCGGGCTGCGTGCGGAAACACGACTGCGCCGCCTTGGAAAAACTCTTCAGGCGTACGATTTCTAAGAATGTGTGGAGCTGATCGAGGTCCATGTACGACTCTCAACGGGATATCTTTGAGTTTAGCGGTTTTGAACGGTTCCATGCTCATACTCCGAACAGTCGCGCTTCTGATGCTGGCGGTGTCGCTGACTCAGGCACAGGACGGTCATACCGTTTTGCTGGTGGTGAACGACGCGTCGTCCCTCTCGCGCAACATCGGCGATTACTACGCGCGACGCCGCTCCATCCCGCAAACGAACATTTGCCACATCCGCACCACGGAAGACGAGGAAATTTCGCGCGACGTCTACAATCGCCAGATCGCCGCGCCCATCGCCGGGTTCCTGCGCAGCAGCGCCCTGGCGGACCGCGTGCTGTACATCGTCACCACCATGGGCGTGCCTCTCAAAATCCAGGGCACCGTCAACATGGACGGCGATTCGGCGGCAGTGGACAGCGAATTGACGCTGCTTTATCTCGATATGAAGCGCGGCGCGCCGCACGTCATTCGAGGCTCCATTCCCAATCCTTTTTTTGGCAAGAAAGACATTTCCTTCACGCATCCGCACTTCCCCATCTACCTGGTGACGCGCCTGGCCGCGTACGATTTCGAAGGAGTGAAGGCCATCATAGACCGGTCGCTTCAGGCGCGGAACGTCGGAAAATTTGTCATCGACGAAAAAAACTCCGGCGAGGACAGCGCCGACGAATGGCTGCACAGCGCGGCCGTTTTCCTGCCCAAGGATCGAGTGGTGCTCGACACCACCACCAAGGTGCTGTACGACCTGACCGATGTCATCGCCTACGCCGGCTGGGGGTCGAACGACACGAACCGGCACCGGCGCTTTCTCGGCTTCCACTGGCTGCCGGGAGCCATCGCCACCGAGTTCGTCTCCACCAACGCGCGGACGTTTAAGAAGCCGCCTGATTCGTGGACCATCGGGAAAGCCTGGTCGGGCCCAGAGACCTTCGCGGGCAGTCCGCAGACCATGACCGCGGATTATCTGTTCGAAGGCGCCACCGGCGCTTCGGGACACGTCTACGAGCCGTACCTGGCGCAGACGCCTCATCCGGAATTGGTACTGCCCGCCTATTACAAAGGCCGCAATCTGGCCGAGAGTTTTTATCTCGGGATCAGGTCGCTAAGCTGGCAAAACGTGGTGATCGGCGATCCACTGTGTTCGCTGGGGAAGCCCTAAGGGGGCCAGGGGCCAGACGCCAGGGGCCAGCTCGGACGGGCGTTTGCCTCTTACTGGCCCCGGGCCCCTGGCCGCTGGCCCCTAGCTGCGCAGCTCCGCCGCGATTTCCTGCGCCGCTTGGCGCGCCTGCTCCACCGCTCCAATTTCGAAGCTGATCGCGCCGACCTTCGAATGGCCTCCGCCGCCGTAGCGCTCGCAGATCGAGGCCAGGTTGTACTTCAGAGGCTCCTTCACCCAGGGGTTCGAGCCGACGCTGACCTTGGTGCGGAAGCTGGATGTGCTCACCGAAACCGTGTAGGTGGATTCCGGAAACAAATAATACGGAATGAATTTGTTATATCCTTCGATGCCGTCACCCACCAGGTCGAAGAACACCACGCCGCCCTCACAGGTTGATTTTTCGCGGATTACGTCGATCGATTCCAAGTGGCGCTCATATAGCGGCTGATAAATCGCGCGAATTTCCGCGTCTCCGGCAATTTGTTCCAGCGTGCAGTGGCGCATTTTACGAATGATCTTCTGTACCGTGTCGGAACCGTTGGAGCCCTCGATTACCAGGGTGAGTTGCGTCGCGGGCGAACCGAGGTCGACTGCCTCCTGAGCGTTGGCATACTGCGCGCCATCGACGATGTCGGCCCATTTGACCAGATCGCTCAGGTCCGGAGCCTCGAAACCGAAGCGGTCCCGGGCGATGGTGGCGATGTATTTCGTGCAGGATTTAAAGCTCGGGTCGTACATTTTCCGTCCGCTGGTATCGTTGCGAAAATGCTCGGCGTCGTCAGGGGTCAAGAATGCGCTCTGATGATGATCGAACCACCAGGTGAGCCGGGGATCGGTCGAGTATTTAAAATCGACAATGGCGTTCTCGTCGCCGTCGAATAATCCCTGTTCAAATAATTGCGACGCCTTGTGGGCCAGGCCAGTATAGACGAACTCCGCCTCTGGATGGAACTTCGCTTCGATGAAGCGGCTGAAATATGCCGCCGAGGCCGCGCCATCGAAACAATGATCGTGATAAAGAATTCTCATCCTCATGCAGGAAATTCACCCGGGAAAACTTGTTAGTGTCTCGCATAAGGTGGGCTCAACGCAAGTAGAGGCGCTTCCCCGCCCTTACGGGACGGGGTTATAACCCCTGGCGTCAGCCTGGGGATTCGTGCGGGCGGAGTGGTTTTTTAAGCCGAACAAAGCAAGAATTCCTATGCTCGCGAGGATCTGAATCCACCAAGGTCCTGGGATCGGAGCGCATGTAACGATCAGCTCCGGAATATAGTTCGACAAGGGGCGGATCTCACTCGCCTTGAACCTCGCCTCCCAGTCTTTGTGGGCGTCCGTGAGATACATTACGAAGGCTACTCAAGCCGGGTTCGCCTTTCTACTGGCTACTGGCTTCTGGCTACTTCCTAAGACGCCGGCTCCATCCCGAATCTTCTCAACAATAGAAACTCCGACAGATTTTCCGTCGTCAGCAAACCGACCAGTTTCTCGCCATCCATTACCAGCGCACATCGACCGGCCTGCGCCATCAGAGGCAGCACTTCTGCCAGGTCATTCCCAGGCTCGATCGACAGAAAATCGCGATCCATCACGCCCGCGACATACGCGTCCGGCCCCTCCGCCGCCAGCGCTTTCAACAGCAGATTGCGACCCAGCAGTCCCACCACCTGTTCACCGTGCATGATGGGAAAATCCTGTTGCGATGTCGCCAGCAGCATGTTCGCCGCGTCGCGAATGGTCTTGCCGTGCTCTAAGGTGTGAAACTCGGTCATCATCGCGGCGCGCACCGGAATGCCGTGCGTCAGCGATCGCCCCAGCGCGGCGGCAAACTCCATGGCCGCGCCCAGATACACGAACAATGCGAAAAACACCAGCATGAACTGCGACGCCAGCAGTCCATACAAGCCCATGGAGATCGCCAGCATCCGTCCCATCCACGCGGAGATTCGCGTGGCTTCGTCCTCTGGCCGGATATAAGAAAGCAGCGCGCGAAGAATTCTTCCGCCATCCATGGGAAACGCGGGCAACAGGTTCATCCCCACCAGCAGCAGATTGCCGAAGGCGATCAGCCCCAGCAGATTCACGTCGTTCGGCTGCATCAAATCGGACGGCTTGGGAAACGGCGTGGACTGGTGCGAGTTCGCCAGGTAGGTGAACAGCCCGGCCGCGATCAGCGCATTCACCAGCGGCCCGGCGATGGAAATCCAGATCTCCTCGCCCGGCTTCAGCATCCTTTCCATGCGCGGCAATCCGCCGATGGGGAACATGACCACTTCGAGCGTCCGCACATGCAGCCGCTTGGCGACTAGCGCATGCGCTACCTCATGCAGCATCACGCTGGCCAGCATCGCCACCAGGAACAGCGTGTAGGTGGAGGTGGTTTGGTGCCCGGCCAGGTCCTTCACAATCACCACCGTCACCAGCAGAATGAAGCTGAAGTGGAGACGGAGAGGCGTCCCGAACAGCGTGAAAAAGGGTACCGTACCAGCCGTACCGCCATGTGCTTTATTGGACAGGTTAGAACGATCCACAGGTGCACGATAGCACAGTGCAGGCGAGTTGTAGCTCGGGCAATCCCCTGAGCTGTGTTTAAGGAAACCGCCGCACGGCCGGCGTCTTTTGGCTGGGCAGAGGACCTCCGCCGTCGTTGGTGCTCACGCGGCGACCCGGAGCGTTCGAAAAGTCCAGTTCCGTCTCTTCGAAAGAAACCGTGCGATCAAGCATCATCTCGATGGTGGTGCCCTTGGCCAGCACGGCTTCGGGTCCACGGGTCATCAGCACGCCGACCAGTCCCGCCGTGGCTCCAGCGGCGGCTCCGATGCCCGCGCCCATGCCCGCCGCGCCCGCCGCGCTACCGGCCAGCGCACCGATGCTGGCTCCGGCGGCAGCCGTTTCGCCGATGGTGCGCACATCGCCCGATTTATTTCCTTCGCTGCGGATCGCGCCTTCGTTGCGGTCCAGTTCCTCGCTGGCGCGCCCGTCCAGCTGCGATACGCGAGCCCGAAAATCGCGGGTCACCCCGTTTGGCAGCGTCAGCGAATCGAAGCGCAGATAAAACTCGCCGCGTCCCTTCACCTTGCCCGGCCGTACGACGTTGGTGATGGTGCCCATCACGTAGCTGCCCGGAGGAATCACAATGCGTCCGCCGGAAAGAATCGGAAAAACGGTCTCGAGATAAACCCGGTCGCCCGCCGCCGCGTGCTTGGTGCTGACGCTGTTGATCAAGCTGAGCGGGATGTGCGTACCCGGCTCGACCTGAAAGGTCTTCCCGGCGGGCTTGGCGTCGGGCGCCGCAACCGGAGCGGCCTCCTGCGCGAGAGCCGCGACGCTCGCGATCAGCAGAATCGGAATTGCACGCATATTCATTCCTATTTACGAGTGTACCCCAGATTTACGTAATAAAAACAGCGAAATCCCTGTTTCGCAGCAGCAGGCAAGGCATTTTTGCGGCGTCACTTGAGCGGCAGCACGCGCCCCGCCGGACTCATGATTCCCGCGTATCCAATTTGAATCTGTGGATTCGCCGGCGTGTTGGCCGGCAATTGCACGTTGATCTGAAACAGCCCCGCGAACGTCGGCACCACGCCCGCGTAGAGAATCTGCTGCGGATTCACAGCCGCTCCGTTGATCGTCATCGCGAAACTGCTGATCGGGGTCACACTCGCCGCCTGCTGCGGGATTTGATTGGGAATCGCCGCCGGATTCGTCGGCCCCAGCCCCGACGCGAATAGCACGACCACCTCCCCGGGCTGCGCTGGCGACGTTGCCGTAATCGTGGAACCGTCCAGGTGCACCGCCAGCACCGTCGCCGCATCCAATTGAAACAGGCTCGGAGCCGCGCTTTCGAGCAGGATCGGAATCGCCGGTCCCGCCAGGCCATCGACCACCAGTTGCAGCATCACCGGACCTGGAACCAGAGACGTCGGGATCAACAGGTTCACCTGCCCTGGCGAAACGTAATAAATATCCGCCGGAATGTTATTGATCAGCACCCTTACGCCGGTCGTTCCCAGCACCGTGGGCAGCATTCCTCCCGCGATGTCCGACGCCGCCAGCGCGCGCGTCGTATACGCAAGATTCTGGCCGTAAATCGTGACGAAGGTATTCGGAGCGTAAAGCCCCGTGACATTAGCGGCGGAATTGGCGATGCTGTCGGCGGTGTAGTACGGACCGCTCCCACTCGACTGAGCCAGTGCGAGTGCTGCCAGCAACACGACGGCAGCCATCTGTGCTCTTAGTGTATCTGAAAAACTCGTAGAGATCGCTCCCTGTGGTCGCGGCTCAGAATCGGCGTTGCGTGAATGAAGGCTTTACCGCGCGACTTTTTCAGCAGCCCGCAAATGTCCTGTCTCTAAGATGTGCGCCAGTATTCGGCAGGGAATTTCACGCAAAGCCGCAAAGCCGCCAAGCTCCGCGTATTCTTTGCGCCTTTGCGCCTTTGCGTGAGAGATAGCCCGCTAATGTATCAGCGATTTAAACAATGCAAAGAACCGTTCGAAATCCAGATCGAGCATCACCTCCACCGGAGTCGCCTCCGGCGCCAGCGTGCGGTCCAGTGGCATTACCGAGCCATAATTTTTTCCGAACACGGTATCGACATCCAGATAATCCGTCTCGCGTTTCGTGACGAACTTCGGATCCAGCAAATACGCTGCGGCCAGCGTGTCCCAAACGTACGGGGAAGGATTTTTCACCCGGTCCTCGCGATACAAATCCGCAATCGGAGTCCGCGCCGTGATCCGATCCGCGTGCGCCTTGTCAATCGGCGCATGATCGCAAATATCGAGGCCGAACATCACCTTTTTCGCAATCGAAGACCGCAGCACAATCTGCGCCGCTTCCGGATCGAACCAGAAATTAAACTCTTTCCCATTCAACTTCCCGCCCATAAAAACGATCCTCCCGATTTTCGCTTCGAGATCGGGCCGCAGCCTCAATGCAATGGCGATATTGGTCATCGGGCCGAGCGCCAGAATGGTTACTTTTCCTGGCGATTTTTCGATAGTTTTTATTAGAAAATCGACGGCCGTCGTGGGGCCGGAATAGGTAGGCGGATCGGTCGAGAATGCGCCCAGATATTCGATTCCAGTCTCTTTTTTGACCATCGCGCGGGTATGGACCAAGGGCGCTTGGGCGCCGAAATAAAGAGGCACGTCCGAACGGTGCATCAGCTTTAGAATGTGCAACATGAACCCAGATCCGGTCGCCGGCCAGAAATTGCCCGGGACCACCGTGATGCCCTCGATCCGGACCTGTTGCGGGCGGTTGAGCAGCATGACCAGCGCCGCTCCGTCGTCGTTAAAGTACGCACAATCGGTGTCGAAGACCACTTTTTCCGGCTGCGCGCCGGCATAAGCGGTCATAAACACGAAAACAAGCAGCCGTTTCATATCGAGTTCAAAATGTCGATAATTTCGAATACCGCGCGATTCTCGATTTTCTCCACATTCGCGCGATACTCGTCGAGCGAATCGAGCAAGCGGCCCGCCGCTTCTTTTAAATGGCCGAAGTTCGGAAGCACTAATCCCGCGCCCTGTTCCATCACCCAGTCGGCATTGTAGCGTTCCTGCGGCAGCGTCCACATATTGCGTTCGACGATTACCGGCAGCTTCATGGCGACCGCTTCGGAGATGCTGCCCGGGCCCGGCTTGCCGATGAAGAAATCGGACAGGTACATGTAATAAGGGATTTCGGAGGTGAACCCTTCGATGAACCGTTTCGCGCGCGACGGGCGCCCGCGCAGCTTCGCTGCGAGCGACGTATTTTTCCCGCACACGAAGATCAACTGCGTTTCGTCAAGAAGGCGATCGATCTCCAGCATCATCTTCGATCCTTGTCCTCCGAATAAAACCAGTCCGGTCGCCTTCTCCGGATCAAGGCCTAGTCGCGCGCGTTCGGCCGCGCGATCCACGGTAATCGGCTGATAGAAGCTGGGGCGCAGAATCATGCCGGAGGTGCGGAAAATATGGTCGTCTTGGTGGCCCAGCGCGCGGGCCTGTTCCACGGCCTTCGCCGTGCCGCAGATGAAGTATTGGTCCTGTTTCTCCATCCAGAAGTGAGGCGGGTAATCCGCGAAATCAGTGAGGATCGTCACGTACGGAACTTTGGGCAACGCATTGCGTAGACCCTGATAGAGAGTACGATTAAAGTTGGGGACCAGCGAAACAACCATGTCCGGTTTCGACTCCAACCAATGGCGCGAAAGGAGCCTGCTGGTCGATCCGTGGTACAAACGGACCACACCTTGCATAAACTTCAGACCCTCGGCAGACCAGAGCGTCCAGCCCTTCGCCAGCATGTGGTTGTAGATGTCCTCGAGGCGTATGCCGGTCACCTTACGAAAGATATCGAGCGAATGCAGTACTTCCTGCAAATTGACCAGCCGCACGTTCCAGGGCCTGTTTTGGTCCTCAATCACCGTTTTCAGCGCGGTCGCCGCCGACCGGTGTCCTCCGCCGGCGTCAAAGTAGATGAAATCAATTTTTGTCACAATTGTTTTATAGCAGCGTCACACCCCTGTTATACCAGGGCTCTAAAAAGGTAACATGCAGACCTCAGTTATTCACTGGGTCGAATTAGGGGATCACCGGCTGATG
>Ga0182024_10002403_pt1 | contig 46453 bp, 37 predicted proteins | sample P32metaG_FD_120480 | JGI IMG/M metagenome (GOLD analysis project Ga0182024, IMG submission 120480) | Permafrost microbial communities from Stordalen Mire, Sweden - P3-2 metaG (Illumina Assembly) | ecosystem: Environmental > Terrestrial > Soil > Wetlands > Permafrost | place: Sweden: Stordalen... | reverse complement strand
TCATCAGCACCGAATCGCCAACTTTGTTGGGTACGCCCGGCGCCGGTGCGCTTGCGGAAGGCGTATCGCTGTCATCGTCATCTTCGGTCGCCGCCGTTTCCGCCTCCGCCTGGATGGTGCCTGGTGTAACGCCCTTATCCTGGATCGAAATGCCGCTCGGGGAATAATACTTCGCAACCGACAGAATCACCGCGCTGCCGTCCTCCATCGTGATGGCCTTGCGAATCGACGCATCGCCATAGGTGCGCTCCCCCACCAGCTGCGCGCGCTTTGAATCGAGCAGCGCCGCCGCTGCGATCTCCGCCGCTCCCGCTGTGCCCCGGTTCACGATCACCACCAGAGGCAGCTTTGTGATCGTCTTCGCCGCCGACGCCTGGAAATCCTGCCGCGTTGTTTTCTGTCCCTGCGCGTACGCGATCAGCCCTTTGTCGATGAACAGATTCGCCAGCGCGATCCCGTCCTCATCCGCGCCCGTCGAGCAGCGCCGCAAATCGAGCACCAGCTTGCGGGCTCCCTGCTTTTCGAGATCTCCGATCTGTGCGGCGATTTCCTTCACCCGTCCAGGAACCAGTGACAGCACCTGTATCAATCCCACCGGGTCCGGCCCCTGATCGGTCACCAGCTTCGCCACGACCTGAGGATAAACCAGCACCGCGCGGGTCAGCGTCACCTTCTGCGCTTCCGATTTGCGCGCCCTCAGAACGCTCATCTCGATGGTCGAGCCCTCATCGCCCTGGAACAGTAGCTCCGCGAACGCCAGCGGCATATCGCGCGTCGAAACGTTGCTGATGGATTCGATCACGTCGCCCGTCCCCAGCCCGGCTTTGCCTGCCGGCGACCCTGGCAGCGCATCCACCACTCCCATGTAACCAAATCGCTTCGACAGCACCAGCCCGACATCGGCCTTCTTCGTATCCTTCGACTTCACATATTGCTTATACTGATCGGCGTTCAGATAGCTGGCGTAGGGATCGATCGACTCCAGCATCCCGTTGATGGCGCCCAGCGTCACCGCCTTCATGTCCGGCTCTTCAACGTAATCGAACTTGATCTTCGACAGAACCTCGCTGTATACGCCGAGGTTATTGTAGGGATTGTCGGTCGACGCACTGCGCCCGCGCACCGCCCCGAATAAAAGGAGCGAAACCACGCAAGTAGATACGGCGACGACGGAGAACTGAAAACGTCGATTCATAGGCGAAAGCCCTCTGCTAACAGGATATCAGAAGCTCCCCAAACGCGGCTTCTCAGTTCATTGGACGCGCCAGCCGGGCAAATTGCTCTAATTTTCTATCCAATTCTCTCCGTGGGTTTGACGTGCGATGATGACAACTACATGACCGACGATTGGCGTTCACGCAATCGCATCGTAGACTCTTCTTTTGCGGAAGAGCGCTGGGATGGGGAACTTCCCACCACCCTGGTCGCTTTGCTTCGAGCGCGAGCCGCCCTGCAGCCCGACCGCGTCGCGTTCACCTTCCTCGCCGATGGCGAAAACGAAGCAGGCTCCCTCACGCACGCCGCCCTGGATACCAGAGCCCGGGCCATCGGCGCTTCGCTCGCCAGTGACTTCCTTCCATCCGAACGTGCGATTCTGCTCTGCCCTGCGAGCCTCGACTTCATTGCGGGCTTCTTCGGCTGCCTCTATGCCGGCATGACCGTCGTGCCGGCCTATCCCCTTGACTCCTCCCGGTTGGACCGTACCGTATCGCGCCTCGAATCCATCATCGAAGACTGCCATCCGGTAGTCGCCCTTACGGACGGCGCCTCCCTCCGCGCCATTGAACATTTATTCCAGGATCACCCGACTTTGGCGCGCCTTCGTTGGATCGCCATCGAAACAGTCCCGGACCAACTCGCGGAGAACTGGCAGGACCGGAGCGGCGATCCAGAGACGCTGGCCGTTATTCAGTACACCTCCGGTTCCACCAGGGCGCCGCGAGGGGTCATGCTTAGCCATCGAAATGTCCTGGCGAACCGCGATGCGGCGCGGTTTACATACGGGTACACCCACCTGAATACCTTCGTTGGTTGGGTTCCCCTCGCGCATGATATGGGATTGTTTTCTCTTGTCGTCCATCCCTTATACCTCGGAGCGCTCAGCATCCTGATGCCTCCCGAGGCTTTCATTCAAAATCCGTCCGTTTGGATGAAAACCGTCGCGCGCTACCCGGATGCTGTGACTCCCGCACCCAATTTCGCCTGGGAGCTGATTGCCAGACGCACCACTCCTCAAGAACGCGAAAGCCTTGATTTAAGCAGCCTGCATACCGCCAGCTTTGGGGGTGAACCGATTCGTGCGGAGACGCTCGACCGCTTCGCCGCGGCGTTTGAATCCTGCGGTTTCCGGCCCGAGCGGTTTGTCACGGGCTATGGCCTCGCCGAAGCCACGCTGCTGGTATCGATCACCCGAAATCCCCGGATACTGCGCATCCATACCTCCGCCCTGGAGCGCAATCACGCCATCGAGGAGACTGACGATAGCTCTCCATCTCGCCGCTTGGTCAGTGTCGGCCGTCCGGCGCCGGGCCGCACGGTCGTTATCGTCGATCCCAGCGCCGGAACCGTCTCCTCTCCCGGGCAAGTCGGTGAAATCTGGGTGTCGGGAGCTAACGTCGGCATGGGCTATTGGAACAAGCCGGCCGAGACTGAACTCACCTTCCGCGCATTTATAAAGGACACACAGGAAGGCCCCTTTTTGCGGACCGGCGATCTTGGCTTCCTCGACCGCGGCGAATTGTTTGTGACCGGCCGTTTAAAAGATGTGATCATCCTCCACGGACGCAATTACTACCCCCAGGATTTGGAGTTTACGGTCGAGAATTGCGACAAAGCGCTCCGTCGCGGCTGCACCGCGGCCTTCGCGGTTGAGAACGGCTTGGAGGAGCGCCTGGTCGTTGTTCAGGAACTCCGGGATTCCAATCGGACCGGCATCGCGAAAATCATCGCCAAAATCAAGAGCGCTCTATTTCAGGAGCACGGCGTTACGCCGCATGAGGTTGTTTTGGTCGCCGCTGGCAGCGTTCCCAAAACTTCGAGCGGCAAAGTTCGCCGCCGGGATTGCCGGGCTCGCTACCTTTCCGGTACACTCCCGGCGATTCAAGATGTCGCGGACCAATCCGGAATCGCCGATGCCGTCGTGCCGCCGCGCACCGCTGCTGAAAAGACGCTCGCCGTCATCTGGTCCCAGGCGCTCAATGTCGATCGGGCTGCCATCGGCGTCCACGAATCCTTCCTGGATCTCGGTGGGGACTCCCTTGCCGCCGTCAATTGCCTCGCGCAGATTTGCGCCGCTTTCAACCTGGCGGACGTGCCGCCCGAAATATTCCTCTACGCACCCACCTTGGCCCAAATGGCTAAGGAACTCACGGAACCCAAATCTCCAGCCGAACGCCTTACGGAAATCCTGCCCATCCGGCAGGGCGGCAGCGGCGTCCCCCTGGTTATCGTGGCTCCCGGGCTCGAGTGCCGAAGCCTCGCCCAGCGTTTGGACCCGCGGCACCCCGTGCTCGCCGTGCGCGGCGCGCCGCTTCAGCACCGTGCGCCGCCGCCTTCCCTGGTTGAGATTGCCGCCGAGTACGCGCATGCTTTGCGCCAGTTCCATCCTCGCGGCCCCTACGCGCTGTGCGGATGGTGCGGCGCCGGAGTGGTCGCTTTGGAGATGGCGCGGTGCCTCGAAAACGATGGCGAAGAGGTCGCATTTGTCGCCATGTTCGACGCGCGCGGCGTCTATTTGCCTCCCATGCCCCGGCACCGGCGACTTTTTGTCCGCTCGTGGCGGTTCGCGCAGAGGCTTGGTTATTTCGCGAAAACGGCTGCTCGGTCCGGCGTGCGTTCAATCGTACGGGCCGGAACCAGCCGGCTGCGGCATATTGTCGATGTCGCCGCTCGAAGAAGCCGAAATGACGTTTTCATTGAGGCCCTCCGTGCCTGGTCTCCCGACCCTTGGTCCGGACGCATACTGCACATCTGGGCAGCCGGGCGGCCCCGAGGCCGGTTTCGGAACGTTGAGTTCGAATGGGGAGACCTTGCCCCCAACGGCGTCTTTTTTGAGGTGACCGGCGATCATTTGTCAATGCTCCACGCACCTAACGTCGACGCCGTGGCCCAAATCCTGGCTTCGGAGTTCGAATTGCCGGAAACCAAATGTCAACCAGCAACATGAAGGCCCTCGGCCTCGCCCTCATTTTCGCCGCCGCCCTGCCAGCCCAGAACTTTAATTGGTCGTCCCCGGGTGTCTGGGAACACCAGGTCACCGGCGTCTTCGGCCCGCCCAGCATCGACCGGATCGTCACCGGCGCGCCCTATTCAGCCGACGAACTAAATGAATTCACGGCATCCGATGGGACACCCACGCAGGTCTACGTTATCAACCATTACGCTCGCGATCCCCAGGGAAGAACCCGAATGGAGCGTGGGTACCACGCCGCACCGATCCGTACAACAGAGATTTTCGACCCCGTCGCCGGCATAGCCTATCTGCTGGACGATCAGAACAAGGTCGCACATCGGATGCTCCTGCCGCCAGCCGTTCCAATCACGCCCGTGTCCGGCGAAAAACTCGGCAGCAGACAGATGGAAGGCGTCCTGGCGGAGGGCACCCGTACGGTCAACATCCTGACCATCGATACCTGGGTATCGCCGGAGCTTAAGATCACAATGCTCACCAAGAGCAGCAACGGCTACAGTAGCAGGCTGACCGGCTTGACCCGAACCAACCCCGCCTCCGCGCTCTTCCAGCCGCCGCCCGGCTACACCATAATCGACGAAACCGCCCCGTTTCCAATGGCTATCCCAATTCGGTAGGTCGTTGTGGGGCGGCCAATTTTGGCGGCAGCCGCCCTTTCTAGGCGGCTTTTCCTTCAGCGTCCGCCACGTCTTTCCGCTTCCATCAACCTGGTAAGGATGTCATTAATCCGCGTGAGATGCCCGTCCCCCTTGGATTTCAGCCAATCGAGCACCGGCGCATCGAGCCGCACACTCACGGCGACCTTCAGCTTCCGGACGTCCCGCAGCAGTACCATGTTTGCCAATTGTTCATCAGTTAAGCTCGGGATGTCCTGTAAATTCACGCGCGAACCTTTCCCCGCAGCCTGGCGTTCGGAAATGCGGCGCACAGCGCGTCGTTCCGAGTCAGTCCATTTCCTGTTCTTGATATCTTCGGATGTCATGCTCCTCAGCCGCGCGGGCTGAGACAATGCGGATGATTTCTTCGCCATATCGGGCTCACTTCAAGGTAGAGCCTTCTCAGCCTCGACCAGAAAAAGGATTGAGGAGGCAGTAAGGTGGAGGACATACGAGGCGAGATATTCGGGAACTGTCACAACTTCAGTTCCCTGACCATGCCCGCCAAGCCGGTTTCTTCCGGTCGGAACTCCGCCCTCCAAGGAACTGCGCAGCCCCGAAAAATGCGAACTCCAAAATGGAGGGATCAATCCCTTGTCAAACAGCACATCCAGCAGGGCTTTAGCAGTTGGCTGTGGGGCATGCTTCCATCTACGCTTTGCACAGATAGACTTCGCCACGCTCTCTAGCGCTTTGAGGCATTCGGCCAACGCCTCTTTCGTGCGCCCATGCCGATAGTGCTCGTGCGCCTTCAAGAATTCTTCCTGAGCGCCCGCGTACTCTGGCCCTCTCAGAAGAGAGAGCGCAGGCCTAACTGCCTCTGCGTGGAGGAACTGCGAATCGATGCGGATGATCTCGCCGTCCTTGTACTCGTACCCGACGCCGTGCTCACGGAAACGGGCGTTCAATTCCTTAATTGCGTCGTCGGCAAATTTCGAAGCATGGGCCCGTCCGAGATAGTCGACGTTTCTCGTAAACTTGTCGATGAATCTGAATGAGATCTCAATTGCATCCAATACTCTCTCCGGGTTTTGCTCCTCTTGCAAGAAACCAGCGAGCTCTTTGTGATGGTTTCGCTGAAAACCGTTCCGGCCGTCCAGAGCGAAGAGCCCATACTCCTTACACAAAGTGTCGGCCATGACTTGATATACCTTCTGCGCTCCTCTAAAACGATCAAGATATGCTTGCTCGTCTCCCAGGATTTCCCACCAGATATGAATAATCTGCACTCTCAACTGCTCGGGAATCTCGTCGTAGACGTATACGTCAGGTAGATCCCCGCGAAGCTTTTGCTGCCGTTTCGAGAAGAGGTCGACGATCATAAGCTGACCCAGCTACCGTATTTACCGATTGTACACGTCCTTGCGATGCGCAATTCGTGCGATATCCACTACACTTCTTTCGTCGTCAATCGTATACACAACGCGATAACGTCCAAAGCGAATTCGCCAGCGGTTTCTATAGCCATGCAATTTCTTGCTTCCAACGGGACGCGGATTGGTGGCTAGCTCGCGAATTTTGGGAAGTACGTGCCCAATTACCTCGGTCGGCAAATTCCTAAGCTCTTTCTTAGCAGAAGAAGCAAAAGTAACAAGATATGCCGTCACCCCAATTTGCCGAGCGCCCGCAACTCCGCTTCCACCTCGGCCAGCGTAAACCGCGGCTCATGCGCCCGTGCTTCCACCACGGCATGATCCTCGACGTCCTCGGCAAGCAGCGAGAGTGCTCTGGCAATCACCTCATCGGAGTTACGGTAGGCGCCCGACTGAATCGCCAGATCGATCACGCGCTGCTGCTCAGGGTTGAGTTCGACCGTCATGAGTCCATCCTAACGCGATCGCGCCGGTCCGTTCGATGGAGCCGCTACAGACGCGCGTCGATCTGCGTATATAGCCGCGACGAAACGCTCGGTCTCACCATCGGGCGCTGGGTAAACAAACCGCAAGATTTCATCGATAGAATGTGGATGCCCATGTACTACGACTGACTTGTTCCTCAGCTCCTGATTCTCGTCATTCATCGCGGAACCTCTGACACCAGCTTATCGCACCTTCTTAAAACGTAAACCTTAACTGCAGCGTGATCTTCCGGTTATACGTCGGCGACCCTCCGCTCCCCCCTCCCGGAGGCCCGAAGCCTTGTGCCAAACTAATCGATTCCCCAAAAAAGGGCGACGACAAATTCCCCACCGGAGGTCCGAGATTGGTGTGATTCAGGGCGTTCGACGCCTGCACGCTCGCCGTCAAGGTGTATTTCTTCCCCGCCGTGCCGCCCCCGCCAAACATCATCGGACCGCCACCGCCGCCGCCACCTGGAGGCGGACCACCGCGTGGAGGACCGCCGCCGCCCATTCCCGGCGGAGGACCGCCCGGCCCGCCTGGGCCCTGCGGCCCTTGCGTCCCTTCTTTGTTCACGAAAGCCCAGGTCCGCGCGAGCCGCAGCATCAGCGTCTCATTCGCCGGACCGCGCCCGTAGTTCCGTCCGATCTCCGTCCCCGCCGCCGGATTCAGATTGAAGCAGCCAAACCCCGCTTCGTATTTAAATCCGCTGCCCGCGCAATTCCCCGCCGTCACGTTGGCCGCGAGCGAAGGCCGCTCCGCCGCGATGCCTTCATTCAGCGAATCGATTCCCGTTGTGATGTTGTACGGCGTTCCGCTGCTCATAATCAGGAACGGGCTGAGGCTGAACTGGTAGGGCAAAGGGATGTTGGTCCCGATCACCGCCCGATTCCGCACGTCCGCGAACGTCGACGGTCCCCACTCCGCTTTCAGATTGTACGGATCGGCCGGCGCTCCTTCGTTGTCGTCCTTGCCATGCGAGTACGCATAAAATCCGAACAGGAAAAACTTCTTATAGTTCACGCTCGGCGACATGATGAACTGATTGGTGCGGCTGAACCCGTTCGATTCCGTCAGCTCGCGCAAGCTGGAATCGCCGAACGGATAAACCCCGTCAATCGGCGTGTTGATGTTCAGGGTCCGCGTCAGATGCGCGCCGCGATTGGACAGGTACTGCGCGCTGATGCGGGCATATTTATTGATCGTCCGGTCGACACTGATGCTCGCCTGATAGGTGCGCGGAGCCACAATTCCCGCGTATAGTTCCTGCAACTGCTGCGGCGATTTTGTCAGTTGCCCGGGAATCGTCGGCGGATTCGTGAACGTTGGGTTCAAGATGAAATAAGATTGCTGCGTGATGCCGTTGTAAAGATCGGCATTGAGCGTCGAACCTAGTGGGATTCGCGAGTAAAAGAACCCAAAGCCCCCGCGCAGAACTGTCTTCGCCGGCGTACTTCCGTGGGCGTCCATGCCCCACGCAAAACCTACGCGCGGTGCGAAATTTGCGTTGTCTCCGATGTTCGATTGATTCTCATAGCGCAGTCCCAGACTCAAGGTCAGGTTCGGCCGCAGGCGCCAATCGTCGTTGAGATACAGACCGATATCGAACTGCCGCACGCTAATCGCGGGCATTCCCGTACCCAATTGAAACTGTATAGCTCCCGTGCTCAAGCCTTGCTGTTGGCCCAAAAGGGCCCGTTGATAAACCTGGAGCGCCGTGAGGTCCACCGTCGAGCCCGTGCCATCGAGCGACGGCCCCGTTCCACCGAGAAACGTGTACACGCCGTTGAAATTAGTCTCGGACCTGTTACTAAGCAGGGATTCGCGCACCCGCGCGCCCCATTTGAAGGAATGCGTTCCCATGACGTAGGTCGTGTTATTCGTCAGCTCAAAGTTGTTTTGCGTGCTCCCAAAATTGCCCAGCGCCGAGCCGCCCATGACAAACGACCCCGGCACGTTGATCTCCGGCGTACTGTCCGCCGCGATGTTATTCGACGCGCTGTGCTGATATTGAAACCGCGTCTCATTGATCATCTTGGCGCTCAATACCGACGTCTCAGTGACCTGCACCGTATTTTCCTGGTTCGTCGTGTTGTACGCCTGGGACAGCAGACTGAATCCGCCCACGCCGTTGTCGTTCTGTCCAATACGCGTGTTCTGATAACGCACGATCAGCGTGTTTTTGTCGTTGATCGAATAATCGAGGCGGGGAGTGATCGTCATGCGCGTTTGCGGCGTCACCACCCCCTGATTTACGATGCCGTTCAGTGTCGTCGCCAGAATAAACGCATTCTCGGTAATGTCGCGCCGGTCGAAATCGAGCGTGAACGATGCCTTGTTTTTCTTGATCGGGCCGCCGATATTAAAGCCGTCGAAGATCTGCTTATAAGGAGGGAGTGACGACTGCGCGTACAGCGCGCTGCGCGAATTGAAGTCCTGATTGTTGAACTGAAAAAACACCTGCCCGTGTAAGATGTCGCTCCCGGGCTTGGTCAGGATTTCAATCCGCCCGAATCCCGGCATATCGTACTCCGGCGTGTAGGGATTCGAATTAACGCGGATTTCGCGAATCGAAGATTTCGGAGGCAGTTGGCCGCCGGTGAATCCATCGATATAAATCTGCCCGCCGTTCGGTCCCGACGCCGGCCCCGCCATCGCCTGCAACTGTTGCGCGAGCTCGTCCGGATCGTCTGAAAGTGCTTCTAATTCTTTGGCATGGAGCACCAACGCGTCGCCGTTCGAACCCGGGTCGGTGCTCACCTGCCCCGCGGTTTCCTCGACATTTACCACCTGCGATTCAGCTTCAATGGTGAGTTGAAGATCGAGGGTGGTGGGAGCCGCGATCTCGAAATTTTGCTTTTGGCCGACGGTGAACCCCTTTGCAATCACGCGGATACCGTATTTGCCTGGCTGCAGCGTGGTAAAGGAATATTGCCCTTTGTCATCCGAAGTCGCCCGCTGCTCCGGACCAAGCCCCCGGAGTTGTACCAAAGCGCCTGGAACCAGTGCGCCGGAAGGATCGGTGATCGATCCGTGCAGACTTGGCGTCTGCGCCTGTAAAATTATGGCGAAATAAGACCCGATAAGAGCACCGATCAGTGTAGTTTTCATGTTTTAAGGTCGTTTTAGTTCATGATCATGGACGGAAGGTCCAGGGATTGCAGTCCGCCCATGCCCATCCCCTGCCCGGCGCCGGCACCCGCGCCGCGTCCGCTGGGAACCGTTGCCATCTGAATCAGCATATCGGCGTTCCCCAGCAACATGATCGCGGTTATCTCGTCTGGTTTCTGACCTTTAGTGCTCGAAACCACGATCTTTTCGCCCGTTTTCAAATCCTCAAGTTTCGCCGCCGGCATCCGTTCGAGCATTTGCGCCACATCCGGCATGCGAGCGCCACCGCCAGGGGGCATTTTCTTGATTTGCGAATCTGCTGTGAGCTTGATTACAAGGGGTTTATTCGTGCCAATTTCGGTTACCGTAACTTCTTTAGTCTCGGGATTAATCGCCGTGATCGTGCCGGCTTTGGTGACGAAGGTTCCGAAAACCACATCTTCGGCGCTGACTCTTAATCCGTCCTCACTTTTCACCCCGCGGGCTCGCAACTGGTCGCCGATGTTTATTTCGTCTAACTTGCTGATTTGAGCGTCGGCGAATTTTACGGAATCGGAATTATAGCGCCGGTAAGACGTCTTATCGTCGACTGTGATGACTCCACCCTTTTTAAGAGTGATCATGTTTCCGGCCTTGGCTGCGACCACTCCGGATATGCCTCGCTTGGTCCAATCGAGCTTTTCGGTTTCGTTGCGCTTCGTGATGTCGGTGGCCGACATGACCAGAATACGCATCGCTTCGGTGGTACCGGGTTTGAACGACACCAGCACGCGATCGCCGAGGGCCATATCGGTCATATTCATGGTGGCGGCTTTTTTCAGATCGCGTTCGCCGGGGGCGACTCGTTGAAAGATTGTCTCCGGGGTCAGTTTCACGTTGACCGCATCGACATTGTCGGGTTTTACCACGACCAACGCGTCGTCGGCTTTAAAAGCAGTGATCGAGCCGAGAATCGCTTTCGGCTGCGCGAAAGCGGCTGCACCCAGAAACAGCAACACCAATAGCCTTTTCATTACTACTATGAGACGACGGCACAGGCTCTTCGAACCGTTAAGTTTTGTAAAACGCTACGTACCGGAAGCGGAATAGGTTACAAAGAAGTAGAGATGGCGGAAAAATCGATCTTACTGGTGGAGGATGACACGGAGCTTTGCGCTCTGATGACCGATTTTTTTTCACTGCATGCGTTCGCACTGGAGGCGGCTCACGATGGGCGCCGCGGGCTGTCGCGGGCGCTCGAAGGAAACTTCGACGTGGTGATTCTCGACGGGATGCTGCCGGTGCTCGACGGATTTGAAGTGCTGAAGCAACTGCGGCGGCGGAGCTCCGTTCCGGTGATCATGCTCACGGCGCGGACCGAAGAACGCGACAGGATCGCCGGGCTCAACGCGGGCGCGGACGATTATTTGCCGAAGCCGTTTGGACCGGAAGAGTTGTTGGCGCGCATTCGAGCGGTGTTACGACGCGCGGGTGCAACCGATCAAGGCAAATCGCAACGAATCGAGATCGAAGGGCTGACGCTGGATGAGAGTTCACGCGAAGTTTTTGCGGGAGCGGAACGGATCGACGTGACTTCGATTGAATTCGATATTCTCGATCTTCTGGCCAGATCGGCGGGCAGGATTGTCTCGCGCGATGAACTGACGGCGGTGCTGCATCAGCGCGAATCGAATCCCTATGAGCGCTCGCTCGATGTACACATCAGTCATCTGCGGAAGAAACTGGAGCGGGGCGACATGACTCCGATCCGAACCGTGCGCGGAGTGGGATATATGTTCAGCGCGGGGAAGGCCGAATGAGATCCGTTTACGCGAAGGTTTTGTTCTGGTGCTTCGGGACGCTGGTGCTTTCACTTGTCGCTTTCGCGGTGATCTCGGCCGCGGCGCAGGTGCGCGCGTTTGGACACGGCGGGCCCTTTGAAAGAACCTCAACGTGGCAGATGCAGGAAGCGCGTGAGGCTTACGAATCGGGCGGCGTGCCGAAGTTGACGGCATATCTTGAGCGGGTCGACCGGCATTTCCAGATCGAGCATCATCTGACCGACGCCGCGGGCCGGGATCTGGCGACGGGTGAGGACCGCTCCGCGTGGCTGACGCAGAGGCAGGCGCGACCGTTGCCGTGGCCATTCATGATGTTCAGTTCCCTGGGGCATCGCGGCGAACAGCACGTGTTTGTTGCGGCTGCTTCCCGCGACGTGCCGTACCGATGGATTGTGGTGGCGCAGCCCATTAACGATCCGTGGAGTTTTCTGCCGTACTATTTGCTGGTTTTCGTGGCAATCGCACTGCTGTGCTGGCTGCTGGCTGTGAACCTGGCTTCTCCTTTGCGAGGCTTGGCGCGCACGGTGGACCGCTTCGGGCGCGGCGATCTTTCCGCGCGCGTGAAATCTAGACGCCGGGATGAAATAGGCAATCTGGCACGGGCGTTCGACGACATGGCGGAGCGCATCGAAACGCTGCTCACCGCGGAGCGCCGTCTATTGCAGGATATTTCGCATGAGTTGCGGACGCCGCTGGCACGGCTGAGCTTCGCGGCGGAGCTATCGCGAACCGCTGAGGATCGCAGCGCGGCGACGGCGCGATTGAGGAAAGAAATCGGCCGGCTGACGGATCTGGTGGGCGCGTTGTTGCAGGTGACGCGGGCGGAAGGCGATCCGTCGTCTCGAAACCTGACCGACCTGCCGCTCGACGATTTTCTGCGCGAAGTGGTCGACGATTGCGCGGTTGAAGCGGAGGCACGAGGGTGCCGCGTGAATCTGGAAGTGTCGGAGTCGCTACACTTCCGAGGAGATCGCGAGTTGCTGCGGAGGGCGATGGAGAATATTGTCCGCAATGCCATCCGCTACGCGCCGGAAGGGACGCCGGTGGAGGTGAAGCTTGCGTCCGATCATGACGACGCGGAGATTTCGGTGCGCGATTACGGTCCAGGTGTGCCGGAGACGGAACTCCCGAAGATTTTCAAACCATTTTTCAGGGTGGATGAATCGAGGGATTCGTCGACTGGAGGAGTGGGATTGGGTTTGGCAATCGCACATCGCGCGGTGACGGTGCACCATGGCACGATGACGGCGAAGAATGCGGGGCCGGGGTTGCTAGTGTCGATTGAGCTGCCGCTTCATAGTAGCCAGTAGCCAGTAGGACGCGGTAGTCTGAAACCATGGAATTGCATCTAGCACCTGAACTGCAAGCCAAGGTTGACCAGTTGATCCGGAGGAGTGGCATTACACTCGAGCAGCTTGTGGAGGACGCATTGGCCGGGTACGTTCCGGAAGCTGCGGGGACTAGTGAGATGCTCGACAGCCGTTACGACGATCTGAAAAGCGGCCGAGTGAAGCCCATCGATGGCGAGGCCTTCTTTGAAAGCCTGGGTAAAAAGAGCGTGGCGCGGAGATTCAAGGCGGGTTCATGACCGGCTGCGATTTCCAGGAAAGCAGAGCAGTCCTGCTCAGCTTCGAGTACTCTGAAACCATGGAAGTACAGCTCACCTCGGACCAAAAGGCATTTGCTCGTCGCGCCATTGAGAGCGGACGGCTCCGGACCGAGCAAGATGCCGTGCAGGAAGCGTTGGCATTGTGGGAGGAGCGGGAGCGGCAGCGAGCGGAGTTTCTTATTACCCTCGATGACGCCAGAGCATCCATTTCACGCGGGGAAGGCCGCGTGATCACCGAGGAATCCATGCGTGAACTCGCCGAGGAAGTGAAGGAGCGAGGACGCGTCCGGCTGCTGGCTGAACTGGCAACTTCCCGTTAAGTGGACTGCCGCACGGCGGTTCGCGTGGGGTCCGATAGCTCCACCTGTCCCGTCAGAAATGGCGATATCATATGGCCGTGAAGGCGGCGATCCTCGTATTAGTGTTCTCACTCTGCGTACCGGCGTTGGCCGACCTCGCGGCAGGGCAGCGGGCATTCGAGAACGGCGATTATGCGACAGCCCTCAAGGAGTTCCTGCCGCTGACACAGCAGGGAAACTCGGTTGCGCAATTCCACCTCGGCGTAATGTATGAGGACGGCCATGGTGTCGCGCAGAACTACCGGGAAGCTGCGAAATGGTACCGTTTGGCGGCGGAGCAAGGAATCGCGCTCGCACAGTTCAACCTTGGGCTACTTTACGAAAACGGCCAGGGTGTCCCGCAGAACTCGAAGGAGGCCGTTAAGTGGTTCCGGTTGGCTGCGGAGCAAGGGTATGCGGGTGCACAGTTCAATTTGGGCGCAATTTGCCACCAAGGACACGAGGGCATCCCGCAGGACTACAAGGAAGCTATGCGGTGGTACCGTTTGGCTGCGGAACAAGGCTTCGCGGCTGCGCAGCGCGCCCTCGGCTACATGTATCAACTCGGCGAAGGCGCTCCGCAGGACTACAAGGAGGCCGTGCGGTGGTCCCGTCTTGCCGCGGAGCAAGGAGACGCGCCTGCGCAGCGCGGCCTCTCCGGCATGTATACCCGTGGTGAAGGCGTCCCAGAGGACTACAAGGAGGCCGTTCGGTGGGCACGTCTGGCGGCGGAGCAAGGCGATATGGATTCGCAGGTCTTCCTCGGCTCTGCCTATGAACTTGGCGACGGCGTTCCGCAGGATTACAAAGAAGGTGCGCGGTGGCTCCGTCTGGCGGCGGAGCAGGGAGCCGCACGCGGGCAGGTATTCCTCGCGATGAACTATGAGCAGGGCCAAGGAGTCCCACAGGACTACGTTCTGGCGCACATGTGGTACAACCTTGCAGGCGCCGCCGGTGACCCAGAAGGCACTAAGAATCGAGATAGAATCGGTCGCAAGATGACGCCGGGCCAGGTTGCAGAGGCTCAGCGCCTCGCCCGGGAGTGGAAGCCGAAAACAAGTCAATAGGAGCGGCGAACCCCTCGCACCGGCTTCGGATCGCATTCCGGTCGCGGACGCCTTGCGCGCCTCTACGAGTTAAGCGGCCCGCAGCATTCAGCCCCGGGGCCTCGCCGCAGTTCTGGTCGGCCCGAAGATGAAAGAATAAACGGCGCGCCATGGAGGGCGGCGCAAAGGAGTGCGATCCGTGCTCGATCTGGTACACAAGCTCTGGAATAAGGGCGTCGATATCGGCGCCAACGTAATTACGAGTTTGATTGTTGCGGTCCTCGGGCTGCTCTTTTGGCGGGTAAAACTACGGCTCGACCTATGGGCAGACGCGAGCAAGCATCGCCAGAAACAACAAATGGACCAAGCCGCGGGACAGTTCAGCCGCCGCCTGGACGACGATGCCCGGTACTCCCGTCTTAGCGATGAGCGGGACACTTTCGCAACTGCGGTCCTGGCCGCTCAAGACATGCCGCACTTGGCTGAACTTTGGGAAAGCTATCTCGCTTGGATGCAGTCGAACGATCTCCAACTTCTTCCCGGTAACCTATCGATCCACAGCATGTGGGCCAATTGGGGTTCATCACTTCGGAACCAAACCGGCACGGCTGAGGCGGTCGCCAAAGTTGCATTGGAAATAGAAACGCTCATCAATCGAACCGCGTTGCGCGCGCCGGAGCCTTGGGAGCCGAAAGATGAAGAGTCCAATGCGGCGCTTCGGAAGAGAATCCGCGACGAAGAGGCATAGGCGCATTTCTTTTCACGACTATGCAACCGTGGCGAGCCCATTCTTCTCTACCAGCGATAGCAGCTTGAGCGAGGCACCGGAAGGACGCTTTTCGCCGCGCTCCCACTTGCTGACGAGGCTGCTGGTGACGTTCAGGTAGTTGGCGAAAACGGTTTGGCTGACGTGTTCTCGCTCACGGATCGCTTTGATCTCCTTCGGCTTCAATTGCCTGATCGGGGTAAGGCAGGCGTCGTCGAAACGCCGCATCGTCTGTTTGTCGATTGCTCCAACATCATACAAAGCCTCCATGGTTTCGTGGATAGCTGCCATTGCATCGCTTCGATATTTCTTGCTCATTCGCTTTTCACCTCCACAAAGTCGCCTCTCTTCAACCGCACCGCGAGCTGCGTCTCGGTCAACGCCAGGACGTGCTTCGCGGCGGAACGGGCCACCTGGACTTGATGATTCGCACAAGTGTGCCTTACTACTCTATAGCACTGGGTGCCATAGTTCAGGATCTCTATCCCCTCCTTTACAGTCGGGGTTCGGTGATGGACGCCGGCTGAAGCCGACGCTGCAAGCTGAAGCTCGCGCCACCAGAAACTCAGACGGGCTCTTACGGACACGTTGGTCTTTTACAGGCGCTCCAGGCGGGTTAACAACCCGCCGTAGGCTGCCAGCCTGCCCCACAAAGAACACACTATTTAGGGTTTCTACGACCTGGATCGAGTACAATCTCTAAGTTGGCGTTTGAATGAATATTTCCGTCAAGGGCGAGTATGCCTTGCAAGCGATCTTCGATCTGGCCACGCAGCCGGTGGGGGAGCCGGTTAAGATCGCGGATATTGCGGCTCGGCAGAAAATTCCGCAGAAATTTCTGGAATTGATATTGGCGAGCCTCAAGCAAGGCGGGTTTGTCGAATCGCGGCGCGGGGCTGAGGGAGGGTACCGGCTGGCTCGGCCGGCCGATCAGATTACCATTGGCGAGGTGCTGAAATTCGTCGAGGACGGGAAGAAAGCCAAGCGCGTTACGCCCGATGCCTTTAGCGATATCTGGAAGCGCGTCGATCTGGCGATTTCCGGCGTGCTGGATCGCACTACGTTCGCGGAGCTGGTCAGGCGGTGGAAAGAGATGCAGTCGCGGTATGTTCCCAACTGGGAGATTTAATGGTTTATTCCGATAATTCCTTCAGCATCGGACGCACGCCGCTGGTGCGGCTGAACCGCGTGATCGACGGCGCGCAGGTGACGATGCTGGCGAAGATCGAGGGGCGCAATCCGGCGTATTCGGTGAAATGCCGCATCGGCGCGTCGATGATCTGGGACGCGGAGCGGCGCGGGATTCTGAAGCCCGGCAAGGAATTGGTGGAGCCGACCAGCGGCAATACGGGGATCGCACTGGCGTTCGTGGCGGCGGCGCGCGGTTACAAGATCACGCTGCTGATGCCGGAGACGATGTCGCTTGAACGGCGCAAGGTTCTGAAGGCTCTGGGCGCGAAGCTGATCCTGACGGATGGGGCGCTGGGGATGGGCGCGTCGATCGAGCGGGCGGAGGAGATGGTGGCGGCCGAGCCCGACCGGTACGTGCTGCTGCAACAATTCCAGAATCCGGCGAATCCGGAGATCCATTTCAAAACGACCGGGCCGGAGATTTTCGAAGACACGGAAGGCAACGTGGATGTTCTGGTGGCGGGCATCGGGACGGGCGGCACGATCACGGGGATCTCGCGTTATATTAAGCTGCACAAGAAGCATCCGCTGATCTCCGTGGGCGTGGAGCCGGAGGGCAGCCCTGTGATCACGCAGGCGCTGGCTGGCGAGGAGATGCGACCGGGTCCGCACGGCATTCAAGGGATCGGCGCGGGATTTATTCCGGGCACGCTGGATCTGACCATGGTCGACCGGGTGGAACTGGCGGGCGACGACGAGTCGATCGAGATGGCTCGGCGACTGGCGCGAGAAGAGGGGATTTTGTGCGGGATTTCGTGCGGGGCGGCGGTGGCGGCGGCGGTGCGGATCGCGCATGAGCCGGAGATGGCGGGTAAGACATTCGTGGTCATTCTGCCGGATGCGGGCGAGCGGTACCTGAGCTCGGTTCTTTTCGATAACGTCGATTGAGGCTGTCGATTTCGCGAGGGACGATTCGTCTAGTTCCACGAAAGGACAAATCACACATGCAAAGATACATGCTGCTGCTTCGCGCGGAACGCGGGCAGTTTTCCCAGCTGAGCCCGGAGGAAATTCAGGGAATCCTGCTGCGCTTCAGCAAATGGCGAGAGAAGCTGACGGCGGGCGGGCACAATCCGGAGGGGCAAAAGCTGCGCGATGGAACGGGACGCCAGTTGAGACAAACTGACGGAAAGCTGATCGTTACGGACGGTCCGTATGCTGAGACGCGAGAGATCGTCGGCGGATATTACGCTTTCGACGCTGAAAACTACGAGCAGGCCGTCGAGTTGGCGAAGGGGTGCCCGATCCTTCCATTCGGTCCGATTGAGATTCGCGAAATTGAAAGAATGTGACGTTCCTGGACTGGTCGACCATCTTTTCCGCCGCGAGTTTGGGCGGATCATCGCAACGCTGACGCGCATTTTCGGAGTCAGGAATCTTGCTCTGGTGGAGGATGTCGTCCAAGAAGCGCTGGTGCGGGCGCTGGAGCTGTGGCCATTCGAGGGCGTGCCGGAAAATCCGCGGGCGTGGCTGATCCAGGTTGCGAAGAATCGCGCACTGGACCGTCTGCGGCGGGAGACTTCGCTCGCGGAGAAGGTCGGATCGCTGAAGCAACTGGCGACGGAACAGGCTCCGCTGCAACCATTCGATGACGATGAAGTAGCGATGCTGTTCCTATGCGCGCATCCATCGCTCGCGCCGGAGGCGAGGGTGGCGCTGACGCTGAAGCTCGGCGGAGGATTTGGAGTGCGCGAAATCGCGCGGGCGTTTCTGGCGGAGGAATCGACGATTGCGCAGCGGCTGGTTCGCGCCAAGCGGCAGATTCGGGAACAGAAATTGAACTTCGAAATGCCGGGGGACGGTGATTTGCCGGAGCGGCTCGACTCCGTTCTTTCGGTACTGTATTTGATATTTAATGAAGGCTACGGCGCCTTGCGCGAGGATCTGTGCGAGGAAGCGATCCGCATGGTGCGGCTGGTGTCAGGGCATTTCGTGACCAGCTCGCCCGCGGCTCACGCGGTGCTGGCGCTATTCCTGCTGCAATCGTCGCGGTTCGCGGCGCGGCTCGACCCTACTGGAGGGTTGCTGCTGCTTGGGGATCAGGATCGAACGAGGTGGGATCGCCGGCGGATCGACGAGGGGTTGATTTGGCTGGACCGTTCGGCTACGGGACCCGTTGTGACTCCGTATCATCTGGAGGCGTGCATCGCCGCCGCTCACGCGGTGGCTCCGGATGCGTCGTCGACGGACTGGGTACATGTGATCGACCTATACAATCACCTCTATGAGCTGAAACCTTCGCCGGTGGTTGCGCTGAATAGGGCAGTTGCCGTCGCGCGAGTGGACGGGCCGCGGGCGGGGATTGAAGAAATTGAACGAATCGCGAATCAGCCGAGCCTTCAAAGGTATTATCTGACTCATGCCGCGTTAGGAGCCTTGTGGCGGGAACTGGGGGACGAGGACAAAGCGAGGAATCATTTTAGACAAGCACTCGAGTGTTCCTGTTCGGAAGTGGAGCGCCAATTCCTGGAGCAACGATTACTTGGACATTGAAGAGGAGAGCGGGCGCTTTCTTTGGGTGAAAAGGGGTGAGAGCGCCCGCTGTCGTAACGGGGATTTAAGTTATCTGTATAAACGTAGACAAAGTGCGTTGGGTTACTGTTTGACAGAAATCTTTTTCAATTTTTTGCGGGCAAGCCATTAGACTGGGAGAATGAGTAGTAATTCGCGGCGGATTGTCAGATCGCGATCTAATGGTCGCCTTTTGGCAGTGCTGGCGGACAATATTTCGGCATATTCCGAAATGGTTCTGGTTGCACCTACCTATTTGGCAGGGGAAGGCCTAGCGCATCGGACCAAGGGAATCGGCGGGCTTTACCGCACCACTCTGGTCCAGTTCGCGGCACAGTTGGCTCGGCCCGAAATGTCGCGCCGGGGACTGGCTCCGCTAACCGCCCTCGGAGTCGAGGCGATTGCCGCGCGCGTAATTCACGCCGAGCGAGCTTTGCAGCCGTTCGCTTATTTCGAGAGAGTCGCGGCCATGCCCGGATTTGCCAGGGCCCTGGCGCGAACCCTGGGGGATTTGCGGCTTGCTCGCGTTGCGCCGGCGTCGTTAAAAAAAACGGGAGCTCCGGGCGAAGACCTTGCGCGGCTCCTAGAGCGATACGGGACGGAGCTGGAGGAACGATCGCTGGCGGATCTATCGCGGGTGTTCGAACTGGCGGGCCAAGCTATGTCCCATCGCTGGTTGGGGCTGCCTCTTTTCTTTCTCGATACGCCGCTCGATTCCTATGCGCATCGCGAATTTTTTCGCTTCTTAGGCAGTCAAGCCCCCGCCGTGGTAGCCGCGGTCACGTCAGGCTTCGAAGAGGCGGAGAAGATTCTTGGCGTCCCAGCGGAGGATTTGGACCGAAACGAACCCGAGTCGTCGCTCGAACATCTGCGGAAATATTTGTTTTCTGTGTCGCCGCCGCGCTATGCGCCGGAGGATCGCGCATTTGCCGTCTTTTCCGCTCCCGGCGAGGCATTGGAAGCGGTCGAAATCGCGCGCCGCATCCTGCGATTCGCCGCGGAAGGAGTGCCGTTCGACCGGATGGCGATTCTGCTGCGCAGTCCGGATCGGTATCAACCAGTGATAGAAGACGCCCTGGGGCGCGCAGGGATACCGGCATACTTCAGCCGAGGTACGGCGCGTCCAGACCCCGGTGGGCGGGCTTTTCTCGCGCTGCTGGCCTGCGCGGCAGAGAAATGTCCGGCATCCCGATTTGCGGAATATTTGTCGCTGGGACAGGTTCCCCTCGACGCCTGTCCCGCGCCCGAATGGGTTGGGGCGGAAGATGAGTTACTGTCGCCGGCACCGTCGGTTGAAACACGCGACAACCAAGAAAAACCTGCGCCGTCGGCATGGGAGAAATTGTTGGTAGATGCCGCGGTGATTGGCGGCCCGGATCGCTGGGCGCGCAGGTTGCATGGCCTGGAGCGCGAATTTGAACTGCGACTGGCCGCACTCGAACGTGAGGAAGACGAGGCCTCGCGCCAGCATGTCACGCGGCAGCTCGACCAGCTTCGACAGTTCGAACAATTCGCGCTTCCGTTGATTGAAACATTAGACGCCCTGCCTGGGAAGGCGCTATGGAAAGATTGGCTTGAATCGCTGGACGTCCTGGCGCGGCGGACGCTCCGAAATCCCGAGCTGGTGCTAAGCGCGCTGGCGGAATTCGAGCCGATGGGCGAGGTTGGGCCGGCGACCCTGGAAGAGGTCGCCGAGGTGCTGAGTGAACGGCTGGGATTTCTGCGCCGCGATCCGCCGGACCGTCGCTATGGGCGGGTGTTGGTCTGTTCGATTGAGGAATCGCGGGGGCAGGAATTCGCTGTGGTTTTTCTCCCGGGTTTGGCGGAGGGTCTGTTCCCGCAGAAGGCGCTGGAAGATCCACTGCTGCTCGACGTATTTCGAAGCGAGGCGGACGTGAACCTTCTGTTAAGGCATCATCGCGTGGATCAGGAGCGCGTTCGCCTGCATCTCGCCGTGGCGGCGGCGAATGAGAAGCTGGTGGTCTCCTATCCACGCATGGACGTCGCGGAAGCGCGTCCGCGAGTGCCGTCGTTCTATGCGCTGGAGCTGCCCCGCGCAATTCAAGGCAGCCTGCCGGAGTTGAAGAAGTTCGAGGATCAAACGAGAGACGCGGCACAAGCGCGCCTGAATTGGCCGGCTCCAAACCAAACGGCCGATGCGATCGACGATGCGGAATATGATTTGGTGTCGCTCGATCGCAAGGAATCCGCGCATTATCTGGTCGAAACGAACGATCGTCTGGCGCGATCGCTCCGCGCGCGGTGGTTTCGGTGGGAGAGCAAGACCTGGCGGGAGTCGGATGGCTTGATTTCGACTGACGCGGGCACTCTGGCTGTTTTGGCCGAGCATCGGCTGACCGCTCGCGCCTGGTCTCCTTCGGCTCTGCAGCGGTTCGCGGTATGCCCGTATCAATTCGCCCTCCACGGCATATACGGCCTTCGTCCGCGGGAGAGTCCGGAGGCGTTGGAACAAATGGATCCGCTGACGCGCGGCGCGCTCTTTCACGCCGTGCAGTTTCAGCTGCTCGGTGAACTGAAAAGCGCCGTATTGCTGCCCGTAAATGCGAAGCGGCTAACGCCGGCTCTGGCGATTGCCGACCGGGTTCTCAATCGTGTCGCCGAGGAATTCGCGGACAAACTCGCACCTGCCATCGAGCGGGTATGGAGGACCGAGATCGAGGATCTGCGCACCGATATGCGCGGCTGGCTGCAATACATCGCGGTGCATGACGAGGAGTGGATTCCGGAGCATTTCGAATTCGCTTTCGGGCTGCGTGCGCAGGCTGGGCGCGATTCCGCGAGCACCACGGAGGAAGCTACTCTCGAAGAGGGAGTGCGGTTGCGCGGCTCCATCGACTTGGTGGAACGTCATGCGACGCGCGGCGTGCTGCGCGTAACGGATCATAAAACGGGGAGATCTCCTGAGAATCCTCCCGCCTATGTAGGCGGTGGCTTGTTCTTGCAGCCGTTGCTCTATGGGCTGGCGGCGCGGCAGTTGCTTCACTCGGAGGTAGAGTCGGGAAGGCTGCTCTACGCGACGCAACGGGGCGAATACAAGCACGCGGAAATTCAGATCACGGAGCGCTCGCGGGCATTTCTCGGAAAGCTGTTGATGAATATCGATGGCTCCATCGCGCAAGGCTTCTTGCCCCCCGCGCCGCAAAAAGAAGCGTGCGGTCATTGCGACTACCGGCCGGTCTGCGGGCCCTATGAGGAATTGCGCTTCGCAAAAAAGAATCGTCAGGATGAACGGCTCGAAGCGTTGATCGAAATACGGGGGATGGCGTGAACCCGAGTCCGCATCCCGAATCAGACGAGTCGGCGCGCGCGCGTATTCGCACTTCGCTCGACGAAAGCCTGATCGTCGAAGCCTCGGCCGGCACGGGTAAGACCAGCGAGTTGGTAAAACGCATCGTCGCGGTTCTCGGAGCGGGTAAGACGACGATCGACAAGATTGCGGCGGTGACCTTCACGCACAAAGCTGCCGGGGAATTGAAGCTGCGTCTGCGCGCGGAACTCGACAAGGAACGTTTCCGCGCGCCCGCGCTGGAAGACGCGTTGCAGCGATTAGAAGAAGCGTCGATCGGGACTATTCATTCCTTCTGCGCACAGATTCTTCGCGAGCGGCCCGTGGAAGCATGCGTCGATCCGGCGTTTGAGGAATTGAGCGAACAAGCAAGCCATCGACTGTATCAGCGGTCGTTTCGCGCATGGCTCGAAAAAGGACTCGCACAGTCGTCTCCGGGATTGCGGCGCGCGTTCGCGCGACTGGCATGGCGCGATTCGTGGGACGATTCTGCACCGATCGAACAGTTGCAGTGGGCCGGGAAGAAGTTGGTCGAGTGGCGCGACTATCCGGAGCCGTGGTTGCGCGAGCTGTTTTCACGCGATGAGGAAATCAAGACCTTGGTGCGAATGGCGCGGGAGCTTGCGGAGTTGAGTGCCCGGCCGCGCCGCGTCAACGATAATCTGTATCGCGGCCTGGCTCCGGCGCGCGCTCTCGCGGGATGGATTGACAAGGCTGAGAGCGCGGGACCGCGCGATTATGACGCGCTCGAAGGGTTGCTGCTCAAGCTCGGACGTGATTTGCGGCGCGATCACAAGAAGGGCTCGGGCGAGTATGGCGGCGGTGTCGGGCGGGAGGATCTGGTTCTCCGCCGCGATGAGCTGCTGCGATGGATCGAGGACTTCCGCCGCCGCGCGGATGCGGACCTCGCGGTGGAGCTGCGTGAGGAAATGCGTGGGCTGATTGACGAGTACAACGAGCGTAAGCGGCGCGCCGGCAAGCTCGATTTTGTCGATCTGCTGATCGCCGTGCGAGATTTGGTCCGCAACGATGGCGAGGTTCGTCATTACCTGCAGGATCGATTCACGCATCTGTTTATCGACGAATTTCAGGATACGGATCCGCTGCAGGCGGAGATTTTACTGCTGCTTGCCTCCGATGACCGCCATGAAACCGACTGGCGGCGCGTTCGACCCGCGGGAGGCAAGCTTTTTCTGGTGGGCGATCCGAAGCAGTCGATCTACAAGTTCCGGCGTGCGGATATCGTACTGTACCGCAAGGTGCGCGATACGCTGATCGACCGCGGTGTGGGGTTCGTGAAGCTCACGCGCAGTTTCCGGTCGGTGCGGAATATCCAACAATTCGTCAATGCCGCGTTTGAAACAGAGATGACCGGCGATGTCGAAAGCGGGCAGGCCGATTGGGCTCCTTTGGAGCAGGATCGGCAGGATGAGGACGGAAGGCCCAGCGTGATCGTGCTGCCGGTTCCACGGCCCTATAAATCACGACTGGCAAAAGAGGCGGTTAACAAATGTCTGCCCGATGCGATCGCCGCCTTCATTGCGTGGCTGGTGACCGATAGCCAGTGGGGATTTCGCGCACGAGACGTTGCGGTGTTGTTTCGCCGCCGCACGCAGGGAGGATCGGACCTGACGCGCGAGTATGCGCGCGCACTGGAGGCTCGCGGGTTGCCACACTTGCTCGCGGGTTCGAAGTCGTTTCATCGACGGGAGGAAGTGGAGACATTAAGGGCCGGCCTTGCCGCGATTGAGTGGCCGGACGATGAACTGAGCGTCTTCGCGACGCTGAAGGGTTCGCTGTTCGCGATTCGAGATGAAGTATTGCTGCGATACCGGCATGAGCGGGGCCGTCTGCATCCCTTCCACACGCGCGCCGCCGCGCCCGATGCACCCGTTCACGCGGATTTCGCAATGGTGGAGAATGCCCTCACGCTGCTGGGCGAATTGCATCGCGCGCGGAATCGCAGGTCGTTTGCGGCCACGGTAAATGCGTTGCTCGAAGCGACGCGGGCGCACGCGGGTTTTGTGCTAAGGCCGGGAGGGAATCAGATTCTGGCCAATGTGGCAAGAGTGGCCGACCTCGGGCGGACCTATGAAATTTCCGGCGGGCTTTCGTTTCGAGGGTTCGTCGAAGAGTTGGCCGCGCAAGCGGAGAAGGAAGACGCCGCGGAAGCACCGGTGCTGGAAGAGGATTCCGACGGCGTGCGCTTGATGACGGTGCATGGAGCGAAGGGACTCGAGTTCCCGGTTGTGATTCTTGCGGACCTGACGGCGAACATCGCGGCGCGCGAACCCGATCAATATGTCGACGGCGAACGGCGTCTGTGCGCCACGCGCCTGCTGCGTTGCGCGCCGCGCGAGCTGGTCGATCACGAGGCGCGGGAGAGTGCGCGGGAACAGGCGGAAGGCGTTCGGGTTGCCTATGTCGCGTCGACGCGAGCTAGGGATCTGCTGGTGATTCCCGCGGTCGGGGATGAGCCGTTTCCAGTGGGCGGCTGGCTCAGCCCTTTAAACAAGGCGATTTATCCATCGCGCGGCGATTGGCGAAAGTCGCAACCCGCGCCGGGCTGCCCGCAATTTGGCGCGGCCAGCGTGTTAGAACGGCCTCCCGATTATGATCGCGAGGGCGAGTTTTCAGTTAGACCGGGACGGCTGATTCGTCCGGAGCGCGGCGAACATGAGGTCGTATGGTGGGATCCGTCGACGCTGAAATTGAATATCGAAGGCGGGCTCGGCTTTCATCAGAAAGAAATCCTATCGGACGACGGCGGCGCGAGTCTCGCCAGGTATCGCGCGTGGCAGGCGGCGCGGGCGAGCGCGATTGAAGCCGGTTCTCGCCGGGAATATCAAATTGTTGTCGCGAGCGAAGCGCTGGATACGCCACCGGGCGAGCCTATCTCCGTCGAAATCGCAAACGCCGCAAAATCGCCACGAAGAGCCGCGGGACGGCGATTCGGAACGCTGGTGCATCATGTGATGCGCGATGTTCCGCTCACCGCGGATCGCACAGCGATCGAGCAGCTTATCGACTGGAATGCGCGCGTGCTGGGATCGCCTGAGCAGGAGCGCGACGCGGCGCTGGCAGCCGTTGAAAGTGCGCTGGCGCATCCGCTTCTGGATCGCGCCCGGAGGGCAGCGCGATGTCATCGCGAATATCCGCTGGTCTTGAAACTGGAAGACGGCGGGCTGCTCGAAGGAGTTATCGACCTTGCGTTCGTCGAAAATGAGCGGTGGGTTATCGTCGATTTTAAGACCGATGCTGAGACGTCGGAGGGGCGTGCGCAATATGAGAGACAGCTTCAGTGGTACGGATTCGCGTTGAGCCGAATCACAAGTATGCCCGCGCAGGCGTGGCTGCTACGAATTTGATCCTACAAGAGCGATTCGAGGTCGGCTATGGTGCGCAGCAATGCCTGTCCTACGGGTTCAAGCATTGCGGCACTCGTGGTGGACGGCAAATCGTCCACCGAATGAAACAGGCTATGGCCGCCGGCGATGCCGAAACACGGGTACTTGAGGCTTGTCAATTGCGCGAGCTCGCCCACAGGGTGCTCCGGAACCTCGGGTTGCAGATCGGCAATCGATGCGAAATTGCGTGTCAGAACGGGCAGCCATTCAGGACGACTCGTCATCAGCCGCCGTGTGGTCCCGCGCGCCGCGATGCTCGCGCCCAGGTGCAGCCAAGCGCTCACATCATCCGGACGCGGCGCCTGCGATGCCAGAAAATGATACATCCCCTGCTCCCCAATTTCATGTCCGGAAGTCGCGAGGAAGGTATAACGGACGTTCGATTCACGATGGCTCGACCAACGCGCAAGCGCGAGCCAGATCGCGATCCCGGGCCCCCGCTCTCCGGCACAGTGGAACCATCCGGACGAAGGTGTCGACACCACGATGCGCTTCTTTCCCGCTCCAATTTCGCCAACCGTTTCGAAAGCCTCGGCGCGGGGCTCATCGCGTCCCTGAATCGAAATAGCGACCTCCATCGCGCCCCGCAAATTTGCTTCCTCCGCTGGACCTACCAGCAGAATCGGAACCGGCCACGGCTCGGCGTTCGCTGGGCAATTGAGCGCAAACAGCTCTCCGGTATCGCTCGGCGTCACGCCGATAACGGCAACGACGCCTGCCTCGACCAGGGGTTGAATGACGGCGATGTGGGCAGGCGTGATCGATCCACCTTTTGGGAGACGGGCGATCGCCACACGCCCTTTCATGGACCCGCGAGCGATGGTGGCGCGAAGCGGCGCGGAGCCGGTCGCGCGCGGAAACCACAGCGGAAAACAGGGAATCGAGCGGCCATTCACCGCGAGACGCGCCGACTCGAACTGGAATTGTCGCACGCGAAACGGCGCCAGCTTCGTCGCAAATCCGAATCCCTCAAGCTGTTTGGCTAGCCATGCCGATGTATCCCGGTCCACTTTGCCCGCGGTCCGATGCTCGCCCAGCGCGGAATATGCTTTCACATCGTTAAACAGAAGCTCGCCCGTCATGAAGTGCTGCGGGTCGAGCGAATCCATGGTTGATAAGGTCGACTGCATCGTGCGTCGACCGAAGTTTAACAAATGCTTTATCCTGAAAAGTCTGGTAGCGCGCTAACAGCGCGCGTGTAAACTTTGGTAGCGCGCTAACAGCGCGCGTGTAAACTTCGGGAGTGCGCTAACAGCGCGCGTGTAAGCAATGTCGAACCCACTTCAATACCTGACAGAACAACTCGATATCTGGCGTAACGCCGGCACGTTTCAGCGGCTGCGCGAACTGGAATCGCCCTGCGAGCCCGTCGCGCGGTTCGACGGCAAGCAGGTGATTAATCTTGCGTCGAATAATTATCTGGGGCTCGCTAATCATCCGAAGCTGGTGGACGCGGCCATCGACGCGACCAGACGCTACGGCGCTGGATCCGGCGCGGTGCGAACCATCTCCGGCACGATGAGCTTGCATCTCGAACTGGAGCGCCGGATCGCTGCCTTCAAGAATGTCGAGGCGTGCGTCGTTTTTCAATCGGGATTCGCGGCGAATGCGGGAACCGTATCGGCGCTTCTCGGTCCCGACGACCACATCATCTCCGATGAGTTGAACCACGCCAGCATCATCGATGGCTGCCGGCTCTCGCGTGCGAAGATTCACGTTTTCAGGCATCGCGATGCCGCCCATGCCGGGGAAAAGCTAGCGGCCCTCGATGGCACGGCGGGGCGAAAGCTGCTGATCACCGACGGCATTTTTTCCATGGATGGAGACATCGGACCGCTCGACAAACTGACGGATTTAGCGGAGCGGCATGGCGCGATCATGATGGTGGACGACGCACACTCCTCCGGCGTCCTGGGGCGAAACGGCCGTGGCACGGTCGATCATTTTCATCTGCATGGGCGTGTTGACGTTCAGGTAGGAACTCTCTCCAAAGCGGTCGGCGTGCTGGGTGGCTACGTTTGCGGAAGCCGCGACCTGATCGACTTTCTGTATCATCGCGCGCGGCCGTTTCTCTTCTCGACGTCTCATCCCCCCGCCGTACCCGCCGCCTGCCTTGCGGCGTTCGACATTATGGAGCGGGAGCCGGAGCGAATCGAGCGGCTCTGGACCAATACCCGCTTCTTTCAGCAAGGGTTGCGGGCGAACGGCTTCTCCACCGGCAGCAGCGAGACGCCAATCACGCCCATCATGGTCGGCGAAGCCGCCACCGCGCATGCCTTCTCGCGGGCTCTGTTTGACGAAGGACTATTCGCGACTGGCATCGGCTTCCCGACTGTCGCGGAGGGAAAAGCCCGTGTGCGGACAATCGTCACCGCAACGCATTCGCGTGAGATTCTCGAACGTGCTATCGAGATTCTCACGCGAGTGGCGAAGCGAATGAAGATTATCTAGAAGCTAAATCGTCCGCCGACCTGCACGGCGCGAGGACCGCCGGAACCGAACACCTGCGTCACGCGCTGCGTTGGTTGACCGAAGGCGGCGGAACTCGGGTCGAAAGTATATCCGCTGTAGTTGGAGTAGTTGAGGACGTTGAACATCTCACCGAAAACATTGAGCTTATATTTTTCACGGAAGGTGAACGTCTTCGTCAGCCTTATATCCTGTGAGTTGAACGGGCGGCCCAGGCTGAAGTTTGTAGGCAGCGTGAGCGTCGGAATCTTTTTGCCAGTGGCGTCCAGCTTGCCGGCATAGGTCGTATTCCAGTTCGCCACCGCGGCATCCAGTTGCCCCACTCCGCAACCTCTGTTCAGGCAATTGTAAGACAAGCCCGGCAGAGGCGTGTAACCAGCCCCGCTACCGCTGATATCGATCCCCCCGACCGTCGGCATAACCGCACCCGTGCTGGAAGTCGACGATACCAAGCCGAGGGAGAAACCCCACGGCAACTGCACGGTACCCACCAAGTGGAGGATTTGAAGCGAACCCTGCGGCCCCGTTGTCGAGTCAAAGTTATCCAGATTTGCGATGCCGTTCAGACCCCTCTGGCTCTGAAGGGCATAGGACGCAGTGAACTGATAGCGATGTGCGAAACGCTTGTCCACTTTGACCAACAGAGCGGTATAGGTGCTGCGCGCGCCAAACTGCAAAAAGTTAATGGACCCGGTCGAACACTCCGCGGCCGGGTTGTTGGCCTGGGTGCCGGCGCAAATCGGAATCACCGGCGATTGAACGCCGCCGATATAGCGGTTGAACCGGTTGGCATCCAGATCGCCATACTCCTGGTTCAGGAAGACCCGGCGCACGAAATCGGCACTGAGCACCATATCCCTGCGCAGCTCCCGCTGGATGCCGATCGACATGTGATAGGCATCCTGCACCGGAGCATTGCGGGGGTAAAGCTGGTCGCCCGACTTCGCAATCGCGATCGGCGTTACGCCAGCAATGGGAGTTGACAGGCTCGCAGCGATTCCGGGAGTTTCATCCGCCTGGATTTTCTCATACTGACCCAGAGTCAAATTGGTGATGGAATTGGCGGGAAGGTTCGCTCCAATCGGGATGACTTGCGGAATGAGCTTTCCAGTCGCCCCATAAATGGCGGCAGTGACGCCCACGTTAATGATTCCGGGGAATTCGTTCGTGTATCCGGTGTACGGATACAGCACGCGCCCGTTTCCGACCGGACCAATCTCGGAGCGCTCCTGCAATCTCAGGTACAATTGCGTCGTGTCGTAGTATTTGCCCGCGCCGCCGCGAATCACGGTCTTATTATCGTTGCCGACATTCCACGCAAACCCAACCAGTGGGGAAACATGTGCGCCAGCTCCTTGGGTAGGGCTCAAGTTGCTTCCGTAAAGCGGCGCAAGATACGAGGGCTTCGCCAGATCCTCATTGTACAAATTGCTCTCATACTCCACCGCGAGGCCGTAGTTCAAGGTAAATTTGGGCGTTATTTTCCAGGTGTCCTGGAAGTAGCCGCGCGCGCGATCGTTGATTTTGGCCTGATTTATGTTGTAAGGCGGAGGCTGGCCGGGGTTCCCGATGCCCACTGCCGACCCCGCAAAAGGCAGACTTAACAGGTCCGCGTTCGTCTTGATCGTCTTCGGCAGGTTCGGGTAAAAGAGTGCGGCTCCGGCAGGTGTCAAATAGTTGGCCAGGGCCTCTGGAGAAAACACCTCGTCGCACGCCGGATCGCAATAGCCCCAGAATCCGGTGCCGTTATTGTATTCCCATAACCCCCCGAGCTTCATACGATGGCTACCCTTCTGCCAAGTCACGCTGTCCTGCCACGTGAAGCGCCGAAGATCGCGCCCTTGTGTCGCGTTCGACGTATCGCCCACCTGGAAGTTGCTCGAGACGCCTGCAAATGATATCTGCGGACCATTAAGACCCAGGCAACCCGAACAGTCCGAAGAATTCGGGAAAAGGTTGCGATTGCTCCAGAACGCGTAGCTGAACCGGAAATCATTCACCAGCGTCGGTTTCAACGTCGTGGTAACTCCCAGGATGCTCTGGTCGCTCCAGTTCGTATTCACCAGCCAGCTTGAGGGAAACTGCGGTCCGCCATTCGGACCAAAACCGCTGTTCCCGTCATGCGAATATCGCGCGAATATGCTGTTATTTGAATTCAGCCGGTAATCCAGCCGGAAGCTGAGCGTCTTGCCAACGTAAGGGCTGCCGAAGTTTCCGGCCAAACCGGCCACCGACGGCAGGTTCGGAACCACGCTGTAGTCCTGCACCTGGTTCATGTACTCGTAGTTGAAGAAGAAGAACAGCTTGTCCTTCTTGATCGGCCCCCCCACCCAGAACCCGGGATTGCGCCGAGCGAAAAATGGACTTGTCGCGAGAGGATCGCGCACTAAAGCGGGATAGGCAGCCATATTATGATCGCGGAAATAGAAATAGCCTGAACCGTGAAATTGATTGCTTCCGCCGCGGGTCACTACGTTGATCGAACCCACGCTGGTAATATCCGTTGACAGATCGAAGTTCACCGACGAGACCTGAAACTCCTGCACTACTTCCTGAGAAAAGTTCATCGAAGAGCCCGTATTCTCGATCGTGTCGCGGATGGCGCCGCCGTCAATGCTGATGGCTGTGAATCCGGCGGACCCGCCCAGAATCGATACCGTCGCCAGCGCATTGTACTGCGAGGTCGATCCGGTTCCAACGGTAACGCCAGGTTCAATCGACGCCAGTTGCAGGTAGCTTCGGCCGTTGAGCGGAAGATCTTGGATCTGTTGCCGCGAGACGACTCCATCGATCGCGTTCTTCTCGTATTCGACTTGCGCCGTGGCCGCTTCGACGTTCACAACCTCGGACGTTTGTCCAACCGGCAGCCGGATGTCAGCAGTCGTGGTAAGACCAGTCTCTACCGTGGCTTCGCGAACAACCGTCCGGAACCCCTTCACTTCCACACGTACTTCGTAGATGGCGGCGGGAAGTGACGGCGCACTGAAGCTCCCGTCGGCGGCTGTAAGGAGCTCTCGCTCGGCTCCCGTTGCTTTATTTCGAATCTTTACGGAGGCATTCGGAATGACGGCGCCGCTCTCATCGGCAACCACGCCCGAAATCGTTCCTACCGGAGCCTGCGCGAGTACCGGATTGCCTATAGAACAGGCCAGCGCCAACAGCACGGCGCCGAGCAACGGACAGAGTTGCAGTATACGTTTCATTAAACTCCCCTTCTGCGAACCTAGCAGCAGTTTTTCGACAAAGCAAAACTAGGCAATTGTGACTCAAGGGGCGACAAAGTGTCAAGGGGCTCGATATCGTCGTTCTTGAAATGTCGTTAGTTGATCAAAAGAGCGGCGTTCCTTTACTTAACACTGTACTTGCGATTTAATAGAGTAAATACAGGCGTCGGCGCTCCTCGAAAGCGCTCAATTCTATCTCGATTTGCTGCTCAATCGACCGCGGATCTTCGCCGGATTTGATCGAATCTATTACCTTCCTGTTACCAATAAGCCTCCGGCACGATTCGATATCGATCTTGCCTGGGTATAGTTTACCCAGCGCGTAAGCGACCTCCAGACCCAGGCGCACCGCAGAAAACTGCTCGCGATTCACGATCACGAAACGGACCCCTTCGAGGGGCCGGTCCTTTAACGGAGGCGCGCCCGGGGTGAAACGCGTCGCATAAACCCGCACTCCGGGAATCGACCGCTCATTCAGGAACCGCGCCAGTTCTGTGCCATGAATCCATTCCGCGCCGATTTGCTCGAACGGCGAATCGGTGCCGCGCCCAACCGAGTAGCCCTTCGCATATTCGAGCATCCCCAATCCAAAGTAAAGGGTGGCCGAATTCAGACTGCGCATGTTGGGCGACAGATCGATCCAACCCAAACCGGTCGAATCAAACCAATCGCCGCGCGACCAGTTCTTCATTTTAATAATGTGGAGATCCGCGTTGAGCTTGCGCTCACCATTTGCCATTGTCGCCAGTTCGCCCAACGTCAGCCCGTGCCGGATCGGCATGGGGTAGCATCCGATGAAACTTTCGAGATCGGCATCAAGCAGCGGTCCCTCAACGTGCGCGCCCGTAACCGGATTCGGCCGGTCGAGAACATAAAACGGCAGCCGAGCCTTCGATGCCTCTTCCAGTGCGTAAAGCATTGTGCACGAATACGTATAGAACCGCGCGCCCACGTCCTGAATGTCGAAGACCAGCGCGTCCACGCTATGGATCATCTCCGGCGTCATGCGATAGTGCCCGTTGTAGTGCAGGCTCCAGACAGGCAGTCCAGTCGCCGCGTCCTTCTCATCCGCGACGTCGGGCCGATCCTGTTTCCCGGTGAGCCCATGTTCGGGCGAAAACAGCGTAGTGACCTCGACCCCGGCCTCCCGCATCGCGTCCACGTTCCGGCGCCCGTTCTGATCGAGGCCGCTCTGATTCGTGATCACACCGATCCGCTTGCCTTTCAGCGTCGCGAATTTGTCCTGCTCCAACACGTCCAATCCGGTCAGCACATGATGATTCGGCGCGATCATCCGCCGCACTCCGGCCCCTTCGAGCGCTTCGTTGTACCCGACAACGCTTACACCCGGCGCATCCACTCCAATCGCCGCGGCCGCGATAGTCGCGACCCGGGAGCGCAACGCCGTAAGACTCTTCCCCGCCCTCGGATGCACGAAATTTGTGAGCAGAATCACATACGAATTCGTCGATGGATCGATCCAGACGGAGGTCCCGGTAAATCCCGTGTGCCCATAGGAACCGATCGGAAACAACTCCCCGCGGTTCGAAGAATATGACGAATCGATATCCCACCCCAAGCCGCGCAGCACCGGCTGATCGGGCGGCGTCTCGGGCGCTGTAAACTTGCGCACGGTGAGTGGCGAAAACACGCGCACCCCTTCCCGTGTCCCCATGCCGAGCATCATTTCAGCGAAGTGGGACAAATCCGTAGCGGTCGAGAAGAGACCCGCATGTCCAGCCACGCCTCCCATCAATCGCGCCCGCGGATCGTGGACCACCCCGCGAAAGGGCACGCCAGTCGCCGCATCGATCTCCGTCGGCGCAATGCGCCCGCGCAACGATGCAGGCGGGTTGAACTGCGTATCGACCATCCCCAGCGGCTTGAAAATTTCATCGCGCGTGATTTCATCCAGCGTCTTCCCGCTCTTGCGATGCACAATCTCGCCCATCAGGATGAAGTTGGTGTCGCTGTAAACGAATCGCACCCCCGGCGGATTCTGTGGCTTCTCGATCAACGCCCTCCGGATGCCCATGTCATACCCGCTGAACGGCGGCTCGAGATCGAAATCAGGCTTGAACCCCGAAAAATGAGTCATCAGATCGCGAACGGTGATGTCGCTCTTGCCGCCCTGAAACTCCGGCAGATAATCCGTGACCTTGTCCGACAGCCGCAGCTTCCCATCTTCGAAGACTTTCATCGCCCCGGACGTGGTCGCGATCACCTTCGTGAGCGACGCGAGATCGAAAATGGTATCGAGCGTCATCGCCTCGCGTTGCGGCACCAGCGCGCGGCTGCCATATGCTTTGCGATGCAGAATTTTGCCGTCGTGCCCGACGATCAGTACCGCTCCGGGAATCCGTCCATCGCTCACCGCCTGATCGATCGCGGCATCGAGCGTAGCCGAACCCGAAAACGTCTCCTGCGCGCAACACCAACCTGCGCACGCAAACAATAGCAGGGCTCTCATGCTAGTTTTTTAGCAATCCCCTCGAGCAGCTTCGCTAAATCGAAATCCTTTTGCGTAATCCCGCCGGCATCGTGCGTGCTCAAATCCACGCTCACCTGGTTGTAGACGTTCGACCACTCCGGATGATGATTCATCTTCTCGATGGCCGGAGCGGCCGTCGCCATCATCCCGAACGCATGGGGAAAATCGGGAAATTTGTACTCGCGGTGTAACTTGCCGCCCTTCACGCGCCAGCCCGGCAGTTTTTTCACCGCCGCGGCCACTTCTTTCTTTTTCATTTTCTTCATCACGCCCTCCCGTAAATAGGAATCACCGCTCCACTCACATCGCGCGCCGCATCGGACGCCAGCCATACCAGCATTTTCGCGATCGACTCCGGCGCAACCCATCGCGAGAAATCCGACTGCGGCATCGCCTTGCGATTTAGAGGCGTGTCGATCGTGCTCGGCAGCACCACGTTCGCCGTGATCCCCAAATCCTTGCCCTCAGCCGCCACATTTTTCACCAGAGCAACCAGACCCGCCTTCGACACCGAGTACGCCGCGTAGTTCGGCATCGGTTCCACCGCCGCGCGCGCTCCCACCGCCACAATGCGTCCATACTTCGCCGCCGTCATCGGTTTCAACACCGCGCGCATCGCGCAAAATGCCGCGCGCAGGTTCAGCGTCATCATCCCATCCCACGTTTTGTCGCTGGTCTCGGCGATCGATTGGCCCCCGCCGAATCCGCCGAGAATATGTACCAGCGCCTCGATCGGCCCATGTGCCAGCGCCTCCTCCACCATCGCATCGCAACCCTCCGCCGTAGTCAAATCCACAGAAAGAGTCACAAACGGCGCAGCCTCCGGCCAACTGCGAGCAACCCCGATCACAGTTGCACCTCCATCGGCGAACGCCTTCGAAACCGCGGTTCCCAGTCCCCCGTTAGCTCCAGTAATCAAAACACTCATGATTGTTCCATCTTCCCACCCCTAACCGGCACATCATGTAGGGCTCTTCTCCTTAAACATCCAGTCCCACCGCCCGCATCAACTCCAGCGCATTACTCCTTGTCACCACTCCCTCGCGCAGCCGGAAGTCGAACCGGATCTCTCCGCCTTCAATGTGATCCTCAAAATGAACGTTCGCCGCGCGACCGTCTAGCGTCGATACGATCTCAGCCAGCGCCAGGTCGTGCGTCGATACCAGGCCAATCGCGCCGCGTTCGACCAATCCTCGCACCACGGCCTCCGCGCCAATCCGCCGGTCGTGCGAATTCGTGCCGCTCAACAACTCATCGAGAAGGAACAGCGTCGGATGTCCGCTGCGCGCCAGTTCAACCACATCCCGCAGTCGGCTGATCTCGGCATAAAATCGCGACCGGTTGTCGGCCAGCGAATCATGCGTGCTCATCGACGCGCCAATCCGCAGCGGCGAAATACTAAGCCGCGCACATGCCACCGGCGCTCCCGCCCACGCCAGAACCGTGTTGAGCCCAACCGCGCGCATCAGCGTGCTCTTGCCGCTCATATTCGAGCCACTCACAATCCAGAGACGCGCGCCTTTCCCCAAGCGAACGTCGTTCGCGACCGCCGCCCCGGCCGGAATCAGCGGATGCCGCAGCGCATCGGCGTCAAACACGGGACCTGACAGTTCAAGCTGAGGAAACGTCGCATCCGGCCGCTCGAACCCATACGCGGAAAGGGAGCACAGCGCCTCGAATTCGCTGGCCGCCGCGATCCACTTTCCGATCTGCGGACCGCAGCCAACGCGCCAAGCCTCCACCGCCATCGCAAATTGCGCGTTCCACAGCAGCATGTGCGCAACCGGGCGAAAGAACATATTTTCCGATGAATCCAGCAACTCGATTAAACGCGTCAACCGCTTGATGCGCCGCGATGCGGTCGTTCCCTCAAGTTTTAATTCCCCAGCCAGCCGCATCAACCGAGCCGACGTGAATCGCTCCTTCTCCAGCTGTTCAAGAAGCAGGGCCAGCATCCGTAATTCGTGGGCCGGCGCACTCACCGCCTCGCTCACCTCTCGCACTTTGGGCCGCACCGCGAAGCCGAATATCATCTCTGCCAGCACTACGAAAAGAAATGGCGCGGCCGAAAACCGTTCCCATAGAAATCCCCCCAGCGTCACGACTGCCGCGCACGCCAGCATCGGCGCCACGAATCGCGCCCCCTTGAAGAAGCGAACCGTCGGCGCGGTCCCCCACTGCGCGAGCCCTCGAGCATCCACCGCCGCCCGCACATCCTCGCCCATCAACGCGATTTCTTCCCGCAGATCGATGCGAGGACGCAGTTCCGCCACCGCTTCCTGCCGCGCCGCCACCTCTTCCCGCTCCCCCGGCGCCAGCAGCCATTCCGCTAAAGTCCGCTCCCCCGCCCCCGTTCGCGCCGTCGACAATAACTCGAACAACGACCCGCGACCGAACAAATCCAGATCGTCTGCGTAAACGTGCTTCGAGTCTCGAAACCGCTCGCCCTGGCTCCCTGTGCCGATCCACCGATCCTCGATGCGGCCAATCGCCTTCTCGTAATAAGCCACTCCCCGCGCCCCCGCCTCGCGCTCGCGGTCGAGCCGTCCGAGCATCGTCGCCAGCACCACGAAAACGCCCAGCGGCGCCATCAGCCACCACGGCGAGATCGTCGACACACCAATTGAAAATCCCGCCACCGCCAACGCCGCGATCCCAGTCGCCAGGCGCGCATTTCCAAATCGACTATATAAATGTTGCGCGCGAGCGAGCCTTTCGCTCCAGCCCTTCAACCGCGCGCGATATTCTTCAATCGGAGACACACTTCAGTCTAAACCGTTAGACTAAAAAGTCCGTGCTCCCGCGCCTCCGTACCAATCTCGACTTTCTCCCGTCACCCGTCCCAGATAGGCCCGGCCTGGTGATCCGCGACCCTTTCCAATATTCGGACGCGACGTTAATTGTCCCGCCCGGCTTGGTCTCCTGCCTCGAGTTTTTCGACGGAGCGCACAGCAGTCTCGACCTTCGCCAGTATCTCGTCAGCGCCACCGGCGAGCTCGAAATCGGCCAGATCGAGCGGCATCTTCTCGATACCCTCAGCACCGCCGGATTTCTCGAAGACGAGGCATTCCTGCGCCGCAAAGAGGACGCCGAGCGAGCGTTCGCCAACGCGCCCGTTCGCGAACCCTCCCACGCCGGTTCCGGCTATCCCGACGAAAAGTCCGAACTGATCCGCACCTTCAACGAATACATGGGCTCCGGGTGGCGCGAGCTTCAGCTTGCCGCGTCGGCTTCAGCCGGCGTTCAGAAGCCGATCGCCATAGCCGCCCCCCACGTCAGCCCCTTCGGAGGCGTCGACGCCTACCGCGCCGCCTACTCCGCCCTTTCTCCATCCGATGCCGGCCGCACATTTGTCATTCTCGGCACCTCTCACTATGGCGCACCGGACCGCCTCGGCCTCACCCGCAAGCCTTTCGTGACCCCCTTCGGCGAAACGATCCCCGACCTCCCCCTCATCGATGAAATTCTCACCAAATCCCGCGATGCCGCCGCGATGGAGGATTACTGCCACTCGATCGAGCACTCCATCGAATTTCAAGTCGTCTTCCTGCAACACCTCTTTGGACCGGACATCCGTATCGTTCCGATTCTCTGCGGCTCCTACGCCAACAGCATCTATCGCGGCGGCGCGCCGGAGTCGAACGACCACGTGAACCGCATGCTCGGCTCGCTCGGCGAAATCGCCGCCCGCGAAGGCAACCGCCTTTTATGGGTCCTCGGCATCGATATGGCTCACATGGGCCGCCGCTATGGCGATCCTTTCTCAGCCGTAGCCGGCCGCGCCGAGATGGAAGAGGTCGCCCGCCGCGACCAAGCTCGTATCGATCGCATGGAATCCGGCGACTCCCGCGGATTCTGGGATCTCGTTCAGGAAAATCACGACGATCTGAAATGGTGCGGCTCAGCTCCGATTTACACCTTCCTCAAGGCTGTGCCCCAAGCCCGCGGCCACATTTTGCACTATCAGCAATGGAATATCGACGATCAGAGCGTAGTCAGCTTCGCCGGCATGCGTTTTCACTGATTTTTCGCGTGTTTGTGTCGATATGTAAAATTCTTCGTTCGATTCAAGCTCACCCCGCCCCCGCCGATGAGGTGTTCAAGGGGATGTGCCGTGATCTCAATCCGCAAGTCCGTTAACGATTTGGAGCGCCTCGAAGAATTGAGGAAGCGCGAAGACCTGTCCGGCGCGATTCTCGACTGTTACACGCAGGCGATTCAGTCCTCCTCACACTATGTGGTGGAGGTCGACGCCAGCCTGGCAGTCGAGTTTCGTACTCATCTTACGGTCATCGAGGAACACAGCCGCTCCGCCACGTCCATAGATCAACTGCGGTCGGTCCAGTCGTCGTTCCGCGGCGAGCTTCGCGAATATCGCGACAAATCCGCTCAGCAGTTGACGAAAATGCGCAAGGAGATTGAAAGCGCCACCAGCGCGATGATGATCTTCGCCGATACCGTCGCTTTCAACGGCGTCAATCATGAGCAGGAAGTGCAAGCCCAGCTCCGCGGCCTGGAATCCACCGCGCAAATAACCAGCCTCAACGAAATTCGCGGCAACATCAACACCGCCGTCACTGGAATCGAGTCCAGCGTTCAGCGGATGCAGCGCGACAATCAACTCGTCATCGCCCAGTTGCAGGACGAAATCCGGGTCCTCCATCAGCAGATCGAGCTGGAGCGAAAGGCTCTCTATACGGATCAGGCGTCGGGCGCATGGAACCGGCCCAAACTCGATACGCATATCGATAACCTGCTTCGTCAGAATCAACCCTTCTGTTTGCTGCTCGTCTGCGTGCGCAATCTCAAGCGCATCGAAAGCCAGTATTCGCGGACCGTCGTCGAAGGCACGCTGAAGGCGCTGATCCTTCGTTTTGCCGCCATCGCCGGGGAGGACCCCCTCATCGGACGCTGGACCGAAGACCAGTTTGTCGCCATTCTCGATCTGCCTGCCGCTGAAGCCCTCCCCCTTTCCGCCGAGGCCACCCGAAAGCTGTCCGGACCCTATGCGGTCCAGGAAAATGGACTGGCTCAGAAAGTAACCGTTCAGGCTACCGCCGGCGTCATCGACCGCGCGCCAAACGTCGATCCGTCGGCGTTCCGCCGTAAACTGGAACAACTCGCCGCCGCAATCTCCGGCGCATAGCGTACGCCGGGTCTTCTCGCTCCCATATTACAATTCGGTAGAACGTGCGAATCACCATCTCTAAAGAGAATTACCTGAAAGCCATCGCCGAAGCCGAAGGGGAAGGCGAGACCGTCATCGCCGCAACCCTGGCCCGCTGGCTCAAAGTCTCAGCCCCCGCCGTTACCATGGCCATTCGCCGTCTGAAGCGCGACGGCTTGATCCATGTCAGCGCCGCCGGCGCAATCACTCTTAAGAAGGAAGGCCGCGAAATCGCCAACCGCGTCCTCCAGCGCCATCATCTTATAGAGCGCATGCTCACCGAAATTTTCGGAATGGAATGGTACAAGGTCCACGACGAAGCCGAGCAGCTTGAACATGCCGTCTCCGCCGATTTCGAGCGCCGCTTGATCGAGAAACTCGGCCCCAGTGAAGCCTGCCCCCACGGCAACCAGGCCCGCGTCGATCGCCCACAAGACCGCCGCGATCGCGGCTGGACCCCTCTCGATGAACTCGACGCGGGCGCTAAGGCAAAAGTAATGAGCGTCTTCGAGCGCGATCGCTCCCTCCTCGAATACCTGGACGCCCTCGGCATCCGCCCGGCAGCCGAGTTGGAAATGGTGACCCGCAATTACGACGACACCCTGACCCTCAAAGTCGCCGGAAAACTCCTGCAATTAGCAAGCACCGCCGCCCAAAAGGTTTGGGTGGCGTAAGCCCTGCTCCCATAATGACTCCGTCGGAGATCGCCAGCGCACAATACGCCTGGGATGCAATTTGTCGGCGCTGGGGCCTTTAACAATTTTCTAAGGGTAACTAACGGACATCATCGGCGGGCCTCCAGGGGGAACGGAACCCGCGTTGCATCGAGTACACGTGCCTGGAAACCCCCGCGAAGGTATCGGAAAATGAGCCCGCACTGGCCGTAATTGTACGGTTTTCGTAAAGAACCGCGATCTGCTGGCCGGCCGCCAGACCTTGCACCAGGAAATTTCCGTGTACCGTTTGGGAGCTGCTGTTCGCCGATAGAATATAAGTTGTCCCCGTCGCCGGATCGAGGCGCGACATCGAGGCGATCCCCGCCGGTGCGCTGACCAGCGCGTCGATCTTTTCCGCGAAAATCGCGTGATTCAGCCCTTTCAGCTCGCTGAAGACCTGCTCGGCCGCCGCCAGGCCAGTCGGGCTCGCTTGGAACTCCCCCCAGGTGAAATAAAAAATCCCCGTCGCCCCCGCGATAATCGCCCAATAGGCTTTGGGAACAATCAAAGTCGTATCGGCGAGCAGATCCTGAGCCAGCCAGATTGGCCTCGTTTGTATGGCGTTGAAAAGGTTCACCGCGTTATTGATGCCGATAAAATCGGATCCGTATGGCTCCGACATCCAGATGTCCGCGGACCCGTTATATGGTGCGATCTCGCTCACCGGCCCGTAAAATGCATGTTGGAAATCCGCGATCACCGGAAGAGACGTTTCTGTCTTCAGGGCGCTGGACTCGGCCAGGAATGTCGCCGGCGGAACGTAAAGCCAGGAGATCTCGATCAAGTCCGGCTCGTCCGCCAGATACCAGCCGATGTTCGCCAGATGCGGCGCGAACGTTTTCGCCGCGGCCGGAAATGCCGCCGCCGTTTGAGTCCTCGCCGTGGTCGTGGAATCGGGCAGGAAGTTCAGCCCCAGTTCATAGGCTTGGTCAAGATAGCTCTTTTGCCCGGTGTTAAAACAATCGCTTGAATTTTGCAGGTCATACCCGTTAATCGTATTGGCGCCCGTCGCCGCCACCCGCGCCAGATCGTAATACCCGACGTCGTAGAAGCCAAGCGCGAGATAAGGACCTCCATCGACCATCACGTTCTGCCCGGAGATGCTCACGTTCCGCGCGCCCGCATGCAGCGTCGTCGACGCAGGTACGGTTCCATCGCCGTACGTCAGAACCACGTCGTCTACCTGGACCGTCGCGATGCCGTAAAGAATGACATAGAAATACAGGGAACCCGCCGTAGCTCCCGTCGTGAAAGAGTACTGGTTCAAACTCCACGCGCTATTGCAGGTAACCTCGCGCGATACCAAACCCGGAATGTAAACAGTGGCATAAGCCCCCGCCGCGCACTTGGTATACATACTCAGCGTGTAGTTCTGGCTGGCAGGCGCCGGGATGAAATTGGAGATGAGATACGCACTTGAGCAATTCGTGCCGGTACACGTGATTTCCGCCGAATAATTTCCCGAATGCGAATCCGGTGACAACAGGAATTGATAGTCCCCCGTGCCGCTGTTCTCGTATTCGCTATAACACATCAGCCCCTGTTCGAAGCCGCCATTCTTAAGGATGTTGTTCTGCGCCACCGCGGCACTATCCACGAACAGGAAAGCCAGCAGGAGACCGACCAGGAATTGCCTCATAGGACCTCTAATCGTCTGATCGCTCCTAGTACTTTAGTTGCGGAGTACTCCCCAGCGATAAGCCGTTCCTCTGCGTCTCTGCGTCTCTGCGTGAAATGTTTTTCTCCCGAACCGAGGAGGCGGATAATAAGGCGCTTACAGCTCGCCGCCGCCAAGGTAGGCCTGGAAGACTTGACTTCCCGTCGAAGCGAGTGTCAAGGAAATTTGGCCCGTTATCGGCCAGATCAAGCGCTCTTAATCTCCGTCCACAATCGATCCCTCAGCTTCTGCGTATTCGACGATAGCGCCTCAAACCACTCCCCGCGCGCCAGCGTCTCGGCGGAAGGATAGAGCACCGGATTCTCCCGCAGCGCATCCGGCAACAACTTCTGCGCCGCCAGATTCGCGGTAGCGGTCTGCGTAGCCTTCACGATCTCCGCCGCCACTTGAGGCCGCAGCAAATAGTCGATAAATTTGTGCGCCAGCTCCGCCCGCCCGCTCTCGCGCAGAATCGCCGCCGTATCCGCGAATCGCGCGAACCCCTCCTCCGGCAACACGAATCCCAGCTTCTCCGGAACCGCCGCAATCGCCTGCCCCGCCGTCACCGCCCAGGCTTGCGCCGCCGCCACATCGCCTGCCACCATCTGATCGCGAACCTCGGCATTCAAGTACGCGCGCAATAATTTCTTCTGCGCGATCGCCTCCCGTTGCGCTCCCCGCAGCTCGGCTTCGACACTCGAATTGATCGAATGCCCCAGCCTCTTCAGGCAAGCCCCGAACACCTCCGGCGGATCGTCCAACATCGTGATCTTCCCTGCCAGCCGCGCATCCCACAAATCGCTCCATGCCCTTAGCGCCAGCGGCTTCTGAAACACAATCCCCGTCGACCCCCACATATATGGAACACCCCATTCCAGCTTGGGATCCCAAGGAGGCCTCTGAAACGAAGGATCGAGTGCGTCGAGATTCGTCAGCCATTCATGACGCAGCGGTTGCAACAATCCCATCGCGTGCATCGGACCGATGAAATCGGCCGAAGGAAACACCACGTCCCAACCCGAGTTGCCGCTCATCACCTTGGCAATCATTTCCTGATTGCCCTCGTACGTTCCGTAACGGACGCTCACTCCAAACTCGCGCTCGAAATTCGCCACCGTTTCCGGCGCAACATAGTCGGACCAGTTATAAACATTCAACCGCGGCCGCTCCCGCCGGCAGGCCGCAAGGCCACTCATCAGAAACACCCGCCGTTTCATTTCGCCCGCAGCCTCTCTGAAACCAGAACCATCACGCCCAGCCCAAAGACGACCATCGTCGACACCGCGTTCAACATCGGATTCACGCCGCGCCGCGCCAGCGCATAAATCACCATCGGTAGCGTCTGCGAATCCACGCCCGCCACTAAACTCGTAATCACGTAATCATCAATCGAAACCGTAAACGCCAGCATCGCCGCCGCCGCAATTGCCGGCGCTAAATAAGGCAAGGTAACGCGATAAAATGCCCCAAATTCCGTTTCACCCAAATCGAGCGCGGCCTCTTCGAGCGATTTATCGAAGCTCCGCAATCGCGCCATCACCACAACCACGACATACGCGACCGAAAATGCCACATGTGCCAGAATTACCGTGTGCATCCCCAGGCGCAGGTGCAGGAACCGGAACGTCCATTGGAACAACGCGAGCAGCGAAACTCCAGTCACGATCTCCGGCGTTACCAATGACATATAGAGTGCGGAGGACAAGAGATTCGAGGTCCGTTTCCACAATCCGTAAGCCGCCAAAGTCCCGATCGCCGTCGCGATCAGCGTGGCAACGACGGCGATGATCAGGCTATTGCCAGCCGATTCGAGCAGTTCCCGATCCCCAAGCGCGGCGCGATACCAATGCAGCGAAAAGCCTTCCCAAACGGTAAATTTCGACGAATTAACGCTGAATAAGGCCAAAATAAGCAGCGGAATGTGCAAAAAACAGCAGATTAAGGCCGCATAAGCCTTCATAAAAGCTCCTCACCGCGCCTTTTCGCCAGGAATAACAGCCCCAGCGCAACCGCCATCAACACCAGTGAAGCCGCCGCCCCAAACGGCCAGTCCCGAGCCGTAGTGAACTGATTCTGAACAAGATTCCCGATGAGAATCGTCTTGCTCCCCCCCAACAAATCCGAAGTCAAATAAGTGCCGATGCAAGGCACAAAAGTGAGAATTGCCGCGGCGCGAATTCCGGGCATTGCCAGCGGAATTGTCACTCTATATAAGGCAGCCAAAGGAGTTGCGCCCAGATCCGCCGCGGCCTCCAGTAGCGTATTATCAAGGCGTTCGAGTGTGGCGTACATCGGCAATACAGCGAAAGGCAGGTATCCGTACACCAGTCCAAGGATCACCGCTCCGTTGTTATAAAGCATCGGCAAGTGAGTGTGAAATAAGGTGTTAATGAGCCCGGTATCGCGCAGCAGAAACATCCAGGCGTAGAGCCGAATCAGAAAACTGGTCCAGAACGGCAGAATCACCAAAGCCAGCCAAAAGTTCTTTCTATCGGAGCGCGCGATGAACAATGCCAGCGGGAATCCTAACAGTAAGCAAAGAAAGGTGGCGACGGCGGCGATCCAGACGGAGCGGGCGAAGATGACTCCATAAAGAGGATCGAACAGGCGGGTGTAATTTTCGAGGGTAAACGGGCGCTCGATGCCTCCGTAGCCTCCGCGCGTGAGCAGGCTGTAGATGGCGATGATGGCCATCGGGATAAAAAACGTGGCGATCATCAGCAGCCACGCGGGGGCTTTAAAAACGTTTTTCATCGCAGCGGTTCCATGACAAGAAGACGGTTTCGCCGGGCTTTAAAGCCTGATCGGGAGCCACCTGTGCACGCACCTGCTCCCCGCTCTCAAGCTTGGCCTGAATGTGAACAACAGAGCCTAGAAACACCGAGTCCGTAACGACAGCGGGAAGTCCTTCCCGCGTAATCCGCAAGCACTCCGGGCGGATGCCCGCTCCATCGATCCAGTTCATCGCGCCCAGGAACGACGCCACGAATTTTGTTTTTGGACTCTGATAAATCTCCTGCGGCGTGCCTATCTGTTCGACCACGCCTTCGTTCATTACCGCGATTTGATCCGACAAGGCGAGCGCTTCTTCCTGATCGTGCGTTACGAAGAGGAACGTCACTCCGACGCGACGCTGGAGTTCCTTCAGTTCCGCACGAACTTCTTTGCGCAGCAGAGGGTCGAGCGCTGAAAGGGGCTCGTCGAGCAACAATACGTCCGGTTCCAGAACCAGCGACCGGGCCAGTGCGACGCGTTGCCGCTCGCCTCCGGAGAGCTCGTGAAGACGCCGCGATTCCTTGCCCGTCAGATGAACCTGTTCGAGAACATGCTTGATGTCTTGCTTCGGTCTGCCGAACTCGACGTTGCCGCGCACCGTGAGATGCGGGAACAGCGCGTAATTCTGAAACACCGTGTTGACGTTGCGTTTATAAGGAGGCAGATGATCGATGCGCGCTCCGTTGAGCAGAATCTCTCCAGAGGTCGGCGACTCGAATCCGGCGACCATGCGCAGCGTCGTGGTCTTTCCGCAACCCGATGGACCCAGCAATGAAAAGAACGCGCCGCGCGGAATTTCAAGGGATAGATTCTCGACGGCGCGATGCGATGGGAACTCTTTCGAGACGCCGCGCAGCTCCAGAATCGCGGTCATTTGTTGGCCAGCCGGAGCATTTCATCGAAATGATAGATGTGGACGCCGCGCACCTCGCTAAAGGCGGCGGAGACCATTGCTTCGGCAACCGTCCCCGCGGGAATCGGCCGATATTTTCGAAGCGGACCAAGCAATGCGAATGAAATGGCTCGCGCAACAATCGCGCCGGTAGCCTCCGCCGGACGCTTCTCGTCACGTTCACCGATCAGAACGCTGGGACGAAAGAAAAGAGCGGCTTCAAGAGGCATTTGGGCGATGGCCTCTTCGAGCTCTCCTTTCACGCGCAGATAGAAATTTCCGGATGCTCTATCCGCACCGACGGACGAAACCAGGATGAACTTCGCAGCGCCCGCCGCAGCTCGAACGGCCAGCATTTTCGGATAATCGAAATCCACGCGGCGGAACGCTGCTTCGGAGCCCGCTTTTTTTATCGTGGTGCCGAGGGCGCTGTAGACGTGCGCGCCCTCCAGGATCTCAATGGTGTCGAGACGGTCGAAGTCAATGCGCCGCTCGATGAGCCTGGGGTGCAGGCGCCCCGTGGGTTTGCGGACAAGAGACGTGACGGAGTCGTAGCGTTTGAGCAGAATGTTCAGACATTCCTGCCCGACTAAGCCGCTGGCACCGGCGATGACCGCGACGTTCGACATGAGCTAACACTTTATCAACCTGCCAGGTCAATCGGCAGACGGATTCGCGGATGGTGGCTCAAGAATTTCAATCTCCGAGACGCTCTTGAAATCCGCTCCGTTGTACGTAATCAGCTTGGTCACGCCGTGCGCGAGCATCGTCGCGGCGATTTGAAAATCGAAAACCAGCGGGCCACGCACATCGCTTCGCTTTAGGAGCGAGAGCCAACGAGCGGGCACGTCCGCCGAGATCGGCAGAAGAACGATGTGGTGGTGGCCGAGCAGCGTTTCGATGAATTCGATAGCTGCGGCTGCGGTGAGGGGTGTGTTAACCCGTTTCGGGCTCGTTATAGTTGAGTAAAACTCCGCGAGGATCTGCGGCGAAAGATAGAGCAGATGACCGGACGGATTTCTCAAGAGGCTTCGACAGGCGGCATGCCGCACGTCTTCTTTGAGCGCGGCATACACAAGAACATTTGCATCAACAAAGCTTCCTTCACCGCTCGTCATAGATGTCGACGCGGCGCAGGCTTCCGATCACTTTGCCGGGCCACGACGGAAGGTCCTTCAACGGCTCATCGGCGTGCTGTTCTTTGTTGGCGGTTCGATAGTGCTTCTTAAGATTGACTACAGTTTCAGCGATCGCTGTGGCGACCGGCTCCGGC
>Ga0182024_10002402_pt1 | contig 46464 bp, 46 predicted proteins | sample P32metaG_FD_120480 | JGI IMG/M metagenome (GOLD analysis project Ga0182024, IMG submission 120480) | Permafrost microbial communities from Stordalen Mire, Sweden - P3-2 metaG (Illumina Assembly) | ecosystem: Environmental > Terrestrial > Soil > Wetlands > Permafrost | place: Sweden: Stordalen... | reverse complement strand
GTCACTCATGTCAGAGGTCCCTCCATCGAGCTGTCGTTGAACAACAGCAACGATGTCGGGGCCTCTGGCCGCCTTGGTGGATGGTCGGCTAACTCACTATCCCCAGTTCAACGCGAAGAGCCGTTTTACGGCGCGCAACCGCCACAGTTTCGGCCTCTTCCGTGCGCAATAGGTGTCGTAAACGGGGCCGTTTACGACACCTCACAGCCACAGTTTCGGCCGCTTCTGTGTGCAATAGGTGATGTAAGCAGGGCTGCCACCTGAGCCGCCCGCCAATGGGGTTCTCGCAAGTCTCGGATCTGCCCGATCGTCGCCGCCGGCCGGTCGGCTCCTCATCCCCGCCCTACCCTCAGTTACACCGAAGGCGGCCGTGGCGACCGTCTAGCGTTGCCGGCGATGCCGCCCCACAACACGCCTGGAGGGACAGCACCCAGGCTGACCTTGCCCCATGGCGACCCCGTCGCCGTCGAGATGAGATTGGCGATCCACCGCGGCGACCTGGACGCCCTGCGGCGCCTGCTCGCTGAGCGACCGGCGCTCGCCTCAGTGCGCATGATCGGCCGCAAAGGGCTCGAAGGCGGCTGGGGCACCCCGCTGCACGTCGCCGCCGACTGGCCGGGCTATTTCCCGGCCGCTCCGGCCGCAGTCGTCCTGCTCCTCGACGCGGGGGCTGATCCCAACGACGACACCGGCGGCGATCGCCCCGAGACGCCGCTTCACTGGGCGGCCAGCAGCGATGACCTGGAGGTAGCCGTCGCTCTTATAGACGGCGGCGCCGACTTGGAGACCCCGAATGGTTCGATCGGCACGCCACTCGACAACGCCATCGGATACGCCTGCTGGAACGTTGCCCGCCTGCTCGTCGCTCGTGGGGCGGCTGTGACCAAGCTCTGGCACGCTGCTGCCCTCGGCATGGTGGATCGAACCGAGGAGTTGCTCGCCGCGCAACCCATTGCCGAGGTCTACGAGCTTTCACAAGCGTTCTGGCATGCCTGTGCAGCCGGTCAGCGGCGAGCTGCGGAGCTACTTCTCAGTCGCGGGGCCGATCTGAACTGGGTCCCCGACTACGCCGAGGGAACTCCTCTGGAGGCGGCGAGGGGCCTCGGCACTCGCCAGGAGAACGTGATCAGCTGGCTTCGCCACCAAGGTGCACGCTCTACGGTGGAGACCGCGGGCGGCGATCCGACTGCAACCGGGACCAACTCGCCCTGAGCGAAATGGTCTTCTGGCCTTACTACCGACGAGCGAGTCTCCGAGAGCGCCAGGTAGCGAGACACAGTTTTGATGCGACAGGCCCATCAACTCCGCGCCTGACCGAGAATGGCCACCATCCAGTCCCATGCCCGGTCGACCATCGGCCGGAGCTCCTCGAGGGTCCCGGTATTGAGGATGATGTAATCCGCCTGGCGCAGGCGGGCCTCTCGGGGCGCCTGAGCGGCGATCCGCCGGCGGACGTCCTCCTCGTCCATGTGGCGACTGCTCACGAGCCGCTCCACCGCCAGCTCGACCGGCGTGTCCACCACGAGCACGCCGGCGACCGGATAGCGATCGCGCCCGCCCGCCTCGACCAGAAGCGGGATCTCGAGAACGACTATCGCCTCGGAGCCGGCGTGACGAGCGAGCTGTTGGGCCATCGTCCTGGCAACTTCAGGATGGACGATGTCATTCAGGTCACGGCGGGCCACCTCGTCGTCGAAGACGATGCTGGCCAGACCGGCACGGTCGAGACTTCCGTCGGGGTTGACCACGCCGCGACCGAAGCGTGCCACCACCTGTGAGAACCCTTCGCTGCCCGGCTCGACGGCGGCTCGAGCCAGCTCGTCGGCGTTGATGAGCTCGGCGCCGTGAGCCGCCAGCAGGCTGGCGACCGTCGTCTTGCCCGACCCGATGCCGCCGGTGAGAGCGATGGCGATCATGCCGGCGCCCGCGGCAGCCGGACGACGGCGAACAGCACCGGAGTGTCGTCTCTCACCGAGGCACCACCTTCCACGACGGAGTAGTCGTCTGCGCTGATGCGGGCACTCCCGTCAGTGCCGCCCCGTGACAGCACCCGGTACGACCACGGCAGCGAGCGGGAGTAGACCGCCACCCACCAGCTTCTCGGCACTCTGTGGCGCAGGTCGAGCGGATCGGCCCAGCCGAGCATCCGGGTCGCCTTGGCTCGCCTGGCAGCGAAGTCACGTCTCGCGCCTGGCGATGCTTCGAGGGCGCCCAGCCACACCTCCCCGAAGTGCTCGCCGAGCAGGCTCGCCAGCCCGGTCGGCCGGAAGAGCACGAGGTGGAACGGGTTCTCGTAGTCCCACGGTGCGTTCGGCGTGAGGAAGAATGCCGCACCGCACGGGCGCAGCACGCGGGCGATCTCGGCCACGTGCCTGCCTGGTGTCTCGAAGTGCTCGACGACATGGGACGAGCAGACGTAGTCGACGGAGGCGGACCGGAGCGCCAACCTGGCGGCGTCAGTGCAGGCCACCCGCAGCCCGTCCCGCCCGAACCCGTCGAGCGCCTGCCGGCACAGATGGGGATCGCGGTCGACCCCGACGACACCGTCTGGTCGCTGGCTAGGCGCGCCGACTCATACCCGAGCCCGCATCCCACGTCGAGCACCGCGCCGGCGCCCAGTCGTGCCCCGACTTCGCGGTAACCGGCAGCATGGAGGCCGAGGAGCGAGTCGGGAGTGGAGCCGGGAACCGGCCGTTCGCCTGTCAGCCTGGCCCGCCGGCGTCGGGCGGCCCCGGCGACAACCGACTGTCCCACGCCCCCACCCTCCCTGAATGAGGACCGCCGCGCAAGAAACCCACCCATTGTCGCCGGATGTCACCGCCCGCGATCCGGCTGGTCCGCCGCTGTAGCGCCCGTGTCACCGCGCCGCCGGCCAGGGTTTAGACCGCCGTCGCCGGCGGCTCCCGCCGGCGGAACAGGGCAGCAGTGGCGAGGATGACAGCGGCCCCCCCGGCTCCGACGGGCGCCACGTCTCCGGCGTCGACGGAGGTATCCGGCGGCGGCGACATGCCCCGGAGAACCTACCTTGCGCCCACCCGGCCGGCCGGCGCGGCGAGGGCTAGCTCGGAAGAGCGCTACCCGAAGCGGTCCGGCCGCGTCGTGCGGGCGGCGTAACGTCTTCGCAGTGAGTCCCTCCGTGCTGACCCCCGACGCCAACTCGGGCTCCGTCGCAGTCATCTCCGGCGGCGGCACCGGCATCGGCCGGGCGACGGCGCTGGCGCTCGCCGGCAGCGGTGCCGGCGTAGTGATCTGCGGGCGGCGGCCCGAGCTGCTCGAAGAGACACGCTCCCTGGTCGAACAGGCCGGCGGTGCATGCGTCGCCGTCCGGGCCGACGTACGCGAACCGCCGGAGGTCATGGCAGTCATCGATGCCGCCCTCGGGCACTACGGCCACGTCGACGTGGTCGTCAACAACGCCGGCGGGCAGTTCACCGCGCCGGCCGAGGAGATCTCACTCAACGGCTGGCGGGCGGTCCACCGCCTGAACGTCGAGGCCGCCTGGAGCCTCACCCGGGAGGCGGCGACCCGCTCGATGATCCCCCGGCGCCGCGGGGTCGTGGTGTTCGTCGGCTTCAGCCCGCGCCGCGGAGTCCCGGCGATGGTGCACGCGTCTTCGGCCCGCGCCGCCGTCGAGAACCTCGCCGGCGGCCTCGCCTGTGACTGGAGCCGCTACGGCATCAGGGCGGTCTGTGTGGCGCCGGGCAACATCGCCACCGAAGGGCTCGAAGGCTACGGCGCCGAGGAGGTGGCCGCCTGGGAGCGGAGCGTGCCGCTCGGCCGTCTCGGGACGGCCGACGAGGTGGCCAACGTCATCGCCTTCCTCGTCTCACCGGGGGCCGGCTATGTCACCGGCACGACCGTCGTGGTGGACGGCGGGGTTGATGCCTGGGGCCAGGGCGTGCCCCCGCCGGCCCTGGAGCCTCCCGCCGGGCGGGGCTGACGGCCAGGTCAGGTCGAGTCAGGTCGGGACGGCGCCGAGCACCACCCGGGCGTCGAGCCCACAGGCGCTCCCGCGCCCGACGAGCAACGGGTTCACCTCGAGCTCGGCGATCTCCGGGTGGCTGGCGGCAACCCTCGAGACGGCGGCCACGACAGAGGCAGCGGCGCCCACGTCGACAGGGGGACGGCCCCGAGCCCCGAACAACAGCGGAGCCCCCCGCAGCTCGGACAGGAGCTGACGCGCCTGTCGCTCCCCCACCGGTGCGAGCGCCGCCGACACGTCACGGAGCACTTCGGTGTAGACGCCGCCCAGGCCCACGATGACGACGGCACCGAAACGGGCATCACGCTTGGTCCCGACGACGAGCTCGACCCCGCCGGCGAGGGTAACCATCTTCTCCACCGAGAGCGGGCCGGCGCCGATGCGGGACCGGATCGAGCCGACAGCGGCCAGAACGGCCTCATCACCGTCGAGATCGAGGACGACCCCGCCGGCGTCAGACTTGTGATCCAGCATGACGGCTTTTACGACGACCGGATAGCCGATCGCCCGGGCGGCGCGGACCGCCTCGCCCCCGTCCGAGGCTTCCATCGCCGGCGTCAAGGCGATGCCTGCCTCCGCCAGCAGCTGTCTGGCGGCGAAGTAGCCCTCACCGGTGTGCGGCCGCCCGGGGGCGAGCACCTCGGGGAGCACGGCCGACCCTCTGGCCGGCCGGGCGGCCAGCCGGGCCAGTATCGACACGGCACCCTCCACGCGCGAGGACACCGGCAGACGACCGGCCCGCAGGCGGGCGAGGGACTCGGACATCGGGCTGGCATCGTGCATGGCGTGGACCGCCACAGGCTTTCCCGAGGCCTGCGTGACTGCGACGAGGGCATCTGCGACTTCGGTCTCGGCACGACCGAGGGCCGTTCCGTAGTAGCTGTAGCCGCCGAAGTAGCCGGTGACGATGACGGCGTCGACCTCGCTCGAGGCCAGCATCGCCTGCAGGACCCGGGCGAAGGACCACGGGTCCTGCTCGCCGGCTCCGGCGAGGTCGACCGGGTTGCCGGTGGCACCTGGCGTGCCGGTGGCACGAGCTACCTCGGCGGTGAGCTCGGGGGAGAAGAGCGGCACGATCAGCCCGGCCGCCTCTGCGACGTCGGCCGCCAAGGCGCCGTGACCGCCGCCGTCCGCGAGCACACCCACTCGAAGGACAGGCGGCACGGCCGCGCTCGGGCCCAGCCGGATGCCGGCAAGCGCCTCGATGAGCTGCGAAGGAGTGTCGACCCGCTCGATGCCGGCTGCCCGACAGGCGGCGTCGACCGCCAGCCGGCCCGAGACGAGGGCGCCCGTATGCGAGCGGGCGGCTCTTGCGCCTGCCCGGCTGGAGCCGGCGGCGAGGAGCACGACCGGCTTGCCGGCGCTCGTGGCGCCCGCAGCCGCCTCGAGAAACCGCCGGCCATCGACGAAGTCCTCGCAGTAGACGGCGACCGCAGCGACGTCGGCAGCCCCGGCAAAGGTGGTGATGAGATCGGCCACGTCTACGTCAGCCTGATTGCCGAGCGAGGCGAAGCGGACGAAGCCGAGCCCGGCACCGGCTGCTTTCAGGCCCAGCTCGAGGGCGAGGTTGCCGCTCTGGGAGATCAACCCGACCTGTCCGGTCGGCAGCTCGTCCGAAGTGAGGTGGAGCTCGGTGGCGGCGTCGCTCAGACCGAGGCAATTCGGGCCGAGCAGGACGGCGCCGGCGGCGCGCACCTCGGCGGCGACGGCGGCCTCGATCCGCTGGCCGGCCGGCCCGCTCTCTCCGAGGCCCGCCGTGATGCCGACGATCGCCCTCGCGCCGCAGTCGAGAGACTCCCTCACCGAGTCCTGGAAGGCCGCCGCCGGCACGCATATGACCGCCAGCTCGACCCCGGCCGGGATGTCTCTCACCGACATGTGCACCGGCTGTCCGAGGATTGTGCCGCCCCGCCGGTTGACGAGCTCCACCCGGCGCCGGTGGGCGCCGCGGAGCGCCCCTTTCGCCAGCCAGTGCCCCCACTTGGCGTCTTCGGCGGAGGCACCGACGACGGCGACGGAGGACGGGTTGAAGAGCGCTGTCAGGTCGCGCCCGGCGGGCTGGCCGGTCAACGGCTCCCCGGCGAGGTCACGAGGGCTCGTTCTCTCAAGTAGGCGAGCGGCGTCTCCGGTGCCTCCGTGTCGATCTCCCGACCGAGCCGGTGACCGTCGAAGATCGCGTCGGCCGGGATGCGCGGAGCGACGCAGTCACCGATGCGGTAGAGGCCGACGATGCCGGCGCCGGAGAGGGCGGCCGTGTCGCCGGCAAGCTCCCGGTAGAGCCGGTCGTCGGACCGGCGCTGGGTGACGAGCACGACGCTTGGCGCCGGCAGCTCGAACGGGTCGCCGAACTCGTCGGTGCCCGAGACGCTCGTGCCGTCGAGGGCGGTCAGCGTCACGCCCCGGTGCAGCCTGACGCCACGCTCGTGGAGGCGCTGGCGCAGCATCGGGCCCTCGAGCGTCTCCTCGCAGCGCGGGGCGACCTGATCGAGGCATGTGACGAGCTCGACGTGGTAGCCCTCTAGAGCGAGCAGCTCGGCCACGCCGGCTCCGGTGAAGTAACCCTCGGCGTCATAGACGACGACGTCGTGGCTCGCCGGCCGGCGCCCGTCGAGCATCAACTGCTCGGGCGTGAAGACGACGTCGCCGTGCTCGAGGGCTCCCTCTATCGGGACGTGGGTGAAGGCAGAGACGCCGTCTACCGACCAGGCGGCGCCGGTGGCTATCACCACGAGCTCCGCGCCGTATTCAAGCACGGCGGGGGCATCCAGGCGGGCGGAGGCGATGACCTCCACATTGGCCAGGCGGCTCAGCTGGATGACGCGCCAGTTGACCACGCGGGCCCACTCCCCGAGGCCGGGAAGGTGGGGTATCCAGCGCATGGAGCCTCCGAGCTCGGCGGCGGCCTCGACGAGATGCACCCGGTGCATCTGCCGCTTGCCGAGCGTGATGGCGCACTCCATCCCCGCCGGACCGCCGCCGACGACGAGGACGTCGAGGTCGGCGTTGGCCGCCCTGGAGAAGCGCTCCGGGTGCCAGCCCCTGCGGTATTCCTCCCCCGCCGTCGGGTTCTGAGTGCAGCCGAGGTGGAGGTCCTGATCTGCCTTCATGATGCACACGTTGCAACCGATGCACTCGCGTATCTCGTCGTAGCGCCCGCTCTCGATCTTGGCGGGGAGGAAGGGGTCTGCGATCGACGGCCGGGCCGCCCCGATGAGGGACAGCTTGCCGGACCGGACGATCTCGGCCATCAGGTCCGGGCTGGTCAGGCGGGAGACGCCGACGATCGGCTTGGACGTGGCGCTTCGCACCTGCCCCGTCCATTCGAGCTGGTACCCCTCCTTGAAGAAACGGGACGCCCCCGAGTCCTTCGACCACTCTGCGATCGAGCCCACGTTGACGTCCCACAGGTCGACGAGATGGTCGGCGGCGGCGACGAGCGCCAGCCCCTCGTCGAGCTCCACCCCGGCCGGGCCAAGGGCGGTCACCGCGATCCGGCAGGCCAGCGCGCAGTCGCCGTCGATCGCCGCCCGCACCTCCTCCAGCAGCTCGAGCCAGAAACGCGACCGGTTCTCGAAACTACCCCCGTAGGCGTCGTCGCGGTGGTTGTAGAAGGGCGAGAGGAACTGCATCGGCAGGTAGGCGTGCCCCCCGTACACGTAGACGATGTCAAAACCCGCATCGCCCGCCGCCCGAGCAGCCCGCCCCCATTCACGACGCACGCGGGCAATGTCGGCCAGCTCCATCGCCTTCGGCACGATGTGAGGGAGGAGGTCGCTCGCCAGCTGCGACGGGGCGAGCTGCACGAGACGGGACTCACCGCAGGAGCCGTGGGCGCCTGAATGGTGCAACTCGATCCCGGCGAGCGATCCGTAGTCGTGCGCCCGCTCCGCCACGAGAGCCAGATTGGCGGCATCGTCGTCGTCCCACATCCGCGCCGATGCCCAGGGCGACTCGTCGGAGTCCGGGCTGACGGGGGCGTACTCCGTGCAGACGGCCGCCCAGCCACCCTCGGCCTTCACAGCGCGGTGCTCGGCTTGCGAGAAGGGCTTCACGTCCCCGAAGCCGCAGCAATGGGGCACCTGGAAAAAGCGGTTGCGGAGCACTTTCGGACCGATCGTCACCGGCTCGAAGAGGACGTCGTGGCGTGGGTCGCGGCGGCGCCGGTCGATCATCGGGTCACTCCTCGCTCTGGTGTCTGTCGAGCACCGCCGCCCGTAGGCGCAGCGCCGTTCAAGGCGCCCCTCGGTCGAGCCGATACTCTCATATTGGTGGCCACCGGCCGGTGAAGGTCATTCTCACCTCGCCGGCTCGGGTAGCATCGACACTAGATCGATACCATTGATTCAAAAGGAGGATCCGATGGCAGTCGCACCGACGACTCGTCCTCAGCGCCGCCGGTCGCTCACAAGCGACAAGGCCGGAACGAGGGCCAGTGGCCGCCATCGGATCGAAGAGGCACAACAGAGGGCGATCGACGAGGTCCTGTTGCGGCTCGTCCCGCACGACACCTTCCTTTCCCCCTCGACGCTCGGGCGCGTGACAGCTGCCTTCGCTGCCCGCCCCGATCTCTTCGAGGGTCTCGTCGTGAGGGACCCCGAGCTCCGCTGGCATCTCAAGCTGAGCCGGCGCCCGGGCTTCGATCTGTGGGTCCTCGCCTGGCAACCGGGACAGGAGACGGACTGGCACGACCACGGCGGCTCTTCCGGATCCTTCGCCGTCGTCGAGGGTCGCCTGCTGGAGCGCTTCCGCCGCTCGGGCACGCGCACTGTGGCGGCGCGAGAACTGGCGGCCGGCGCGCTGGCGAACTTCGGGCCGTCCCATGTCCACAATGTCGGCTACGTGGGAGACGAGCCGGCGACGAGCATCCATGCGTATTCCCCCCCTCTCGCGGCCATGACGTATTACGAGTCAACCCCGATGGGGCTCTTCGCCCGTGAGACGATCCCTGTCGACTCCCCGGAGGGCCCAGGTCCCAACCGGTCGGGTCACCGACGCCTCCCGCGCCCGCTCGGCTCGGCCGCCAGCGGGGAGAACCTCGCCGCCCGGTCGGTCGATCAGCTGTTGGCGGCGGCGCGGGTGGGGCTCGAGCGCCTCGGGCCGGAGGGCGCCGCCAGGGCTGTCGAGTTCGGGGCGGCTCTCGTCGACATCCGCCCCCCGGAGCAGCGGCGACTCGAAGGCGAGGTGCCCGGGGCGACGATCATCCCCCGTAACGTCCTCGAATGGCGCCTCGACCCGCAGAGCGAGGCCCGCATCCCGGAGCTGGCGCGTTACGACAAGCAGATCATCGTTTTCTGCTCGGAGGGGTACGCCTCGAGCCTGGCAGCGGTCGCACTCCGCCAGCTCGGCCTGTCGCTCGCGACCGACCTCGACGGCGGCTTCCGCGCGTGGAGCGCTGCCGGGCTTCCCACCAAACCAGCCGAGTGACCACCGGCTCAAGTTGAGCCGGTCCGTGCGACGCCACCAGGCCGAGGACCGGAGCGACCGCGTCCGCCAGCCGGCGCTGGGGCTGGCCGCATCGGGCACAGCCGCCGCGGCGTGGGGCGTTGCGGCCGTCTTCGTCAAGCTGGCCGCCGTGCCGGCGCTCGTCCTGACCTTCTACCGGCTGTGGGTGGCGACCGCAATCTTGCTCATCGCCACCCTGGCGACGAGGCGCACCTTGCGCTGGCGACACCTCGCCACAGTGGTCCCGGGCGGGATCCTGCTGGCGGCGGACATGGCGTGCTTCTTCAGCGCCGTCAAGCTCACGAGCATCGCCGATGTCTCCGTCATCGGCGCCCTGCAGCCTGCTCTCGTGCTGCTCGTGGCGGGCCGGATGTTCGGCGAGATAATCACCCGCGTCGACATGGCCTGGACGGCTCTCGCCATCGTCGGCGTCGGCGTCGTCGTCGTGGGGCCGGGCCTGCCGACCTCCCACCACCTGGCCGGTGACGCCCTCGCCGTCGCGTCGCTCGTGGCCTGGGCAGGCTACTTCGTCGTGTCGAAGCGGGCCCGCCAGGCCAGCGGCGCCCTCGAGTACACCTTCGGCGTCACCCTCGTCGGGGCGATAGTGCTGCTGCCTGTGGTCCTCATCTCCGGCGAAGGCCTCGAGGTGACCCGCCCCGAGTCGTGGCTCTGGATCGGCCTGCTGGCCTTCGTCCCCGGGACAGGCCACCTCCTCATGAACTGGGCCCACCGCAGCGTCGACGTCTCGGTCTCCTCTGTCGTCGGGGCCAGCAACCCGGTCTTCGCCGCCGGCGCAGCGTGGATCTTCCTGCACCAGACCCTCGACTTCATCCAGGTCGCCGGCGGCGTCATCGGCATAGCCGCCATCTGCGTCGTCGCTGGCCGAAAGAGGATCGCCCCGGTCCGGGCCGGCTGAGGTACGTTCGGCCTGCGGGCGAGACCGAGGAGGCTGACGTGAACGCTGTCGCGAGACCGAACCGGACCGGCGGAGAGCTTCTCGCCGAGTGCCTGTCGGCGCTCGGCGCCGATGTCGTGTTCGGGCTGCCCGGCGTGCACGCCCTCCCCGCCTGGGAGGGTCTCCGTCGCCGGCACCTGCCAGCGGTCGTCATGCGCACGGAGCTGTCGGCCGGCTTCGCCGCCGACGGATATGCCCGCAGCACCGGGCGCCCGGCGGTGCTGCTCCTCTCGACCGGGCCCGGAGCACTCAACTCCATGACGGCCCTCATGGAGGCGGCCAGCTCCCACGTGCCGGTAGTGGCTGTCGTCTCTCAGATCCCGCGCCACCTCGTCGGCCGGCGGCGCGGCTACCTGCACGAGCTGCACGACCAGCTGGCCAGTTTCGCGCCCATAGTGAAGTGGACCGTCAGCGTGCCCAGCCTGGAGTCGCTGCCATCTGTCATGGCCGCTGCCTGGAGCAGAGCCCGGAGCGCCCCGACCGGGCCGGTGGTCGTCGAGGTGCCCGTCGACCTGCTCAGCACGGAGACGGTCGTGCCGGAGGTGAAGGAGCTCGACGGTTCGCCCGTCCGCCCTCCTTCGCCCGAACCGTCCGCCCTCGCCGAGGCGACGGCGCTCCTTCGGGAGAGCGAGCGTCCCGTGCTGTGGGCCGGCGGCGGCGTCCTCCGCGGCGGAGCGTGGGCAGAGCTGCGCGAGCTGGCCGAGATGCTCGGCTCCCCTGTCGCCACCACCTACATGGGAAAGGGGGCGTTCCCGTCTGAGCATCCCCTGTCGGCGGGATGCTGCTGTGACGAGGCAGCCTTCCGGGAGCTTCTCGAGGACGCCGACGTCCTCCTCTGCGTGGGCACGGAGCTCGGCGCCGAGACCACACAGCAGTACGCCCTGGCTCCGAGAGGGCGACTCATCCAGATAGATGCCGCCCCGGAGCGGCTCGGCGCCTCTTATCCCGTGCTCGGGCTGGCAGGCGACGCCGGTGAGGTGCTCCGCCTGATGAGCGACTCCCTCCGGGCGACGCCACGCGCGCCGCGCGCAGATGGATGTGAAGCCGTCGCCGCCCTCCGCCGCCGTGTCGCCGACGGCCTGTCGGCACAGGGGCGTGCGCTCGAGACCGGGCTGCTGGAGAGCATCGGGGCGGCCCTGCCGGACTCGGCGGTGCAGGCATGGGACATGACCATCCTCAGCTACTGGGCGGCACCCCACCACCGGGCGCCGGCGCCCCGACGGTTCCTCTACCCCCTCGGCTCCGGCACTCTCGGCTACGCGTGGCCGGCGGCGCTCGGCGCGACACTCGGACTCCCCGGCACGCCCGTGCTTGCGGTCGTGGGGGACGGCGGCTTCTCCTACGGAGCCGCCGAGCTGGCCACAGCGCGTCAGTACGGCCTGAAAGCGGCCCTCCTCGTCGTGGACGACGGCGGCTACGGGATTCTCCGGGAGTACCAAATGGCCGCCTTCGGCGTCACCCACGAGGTCGACCTCGTCCAACCGGACCTGGTGGCCGTCGCCGATGCCGCCGGAGTGGCGGTGCGCACGAGCGCGCCCGACCGGCTCGCAGACGACCTGGCGTGGGCTCTCGGCGAGACAGGGCCGGCCGTCGTGGTGCTGAAGCAGCGACTCGTGGCGGCGGCGCCGACGCCATGACATCGACCCTGCGGGACCTCGCCCGCCCCACCCTCCGGAGCGTCGTCGAGTACGACCCCGGGCCGAGCATCGCCGAGCTCGAGGCCCGCTACGGAGTGGTGGGCATGGTCAAGCTCAACTGGAACGAGGATCTCTTCGGTCTGCTGCCCGGCGTGCAGGACGCCGTCGTCGGGGAGCTGGCGGCCGCTGCCTCGCTCTACCCGGAGCAGGCATACGACGACTTTCGCCGGCTCGTGGCAGCCTGGAGCGGCGCCGAGCCGACGATGGTGATCCCTGCCCACGGTATCCAGTCGCTCGTTCTTGCCACCGTGTCGGTCTTCGTCGAGGTGGGGGACCGAGTCGTGCTGCCCTCGCCCACTTACGGCCTCTACCGCCAGGCGCTGGACGCGGCCGGGGCGGAGATAATTCGCGTGCCGCTCGCCGGCTACCGATTCGACCTTCCGGCGATGACGGCCGCCGCCGAGGGCGCCAAGCTCGTGATCGTCTGTGACCCCAACAATCCGACCGGTGATGCGCTCAGCGCCGGCGAGTGGTCGGCGTTTCTCGACGCTCTTCCCACAGGCTGCCTCGCAGTCGTCGACGAGGCGTATGCCGACTACATCGAGCCGGCCGACCGCCCGGACCGCGTGGGCGACGTGGCCGCCGGCCGCCCCGTCGTGGTGCTGAGGACGTTCTCCAAGCTCTTCGGCATCGCCGGCCTCCGCCTCGGTTACGCCATCGCCCACCCCGACCTCGTGCCCTGCTACGACGCCGTCCAGGAGCCCTTCAACGTCAACCGGCTCGCCCTCGCCGCCGGCATGGCCTGCCTCGCCGATCCGGCAATCGTCGAGGGGCGGCGGCAGACTGTCGTGGCCGCCCGGGAGGGTTTCACGGCGTCGCTCGCCGACATGGGCATCCCGTCGGTCCCCTCGCAGGCGAACTTCGTGCTGGCCACCCCGGGCGGAGACGACATCGCCCTGTACGAGGCGCTCGCCCGGCGCCGCTTCCTCGTCCGGCCCGGCAGCGACTTCGGCCTCGCCGGCCACCTGCGCGTCACGATAGGCCCGGCCAGCCTGATGGGTGAGGTGGCCGCCGCGCTCGGCGAGGTGCGGAGCCTGCTCGCCGGTTAAGGCGAGCCGGGCTGGCTTCCGTCAGTTTGCAGCTGAGATATCGTCCCGGCCATCGTCACCCGAGGAGGCCCCACCATGGACCGCACTGCACGATGAGCGCTGCATGAGGGCAGCCGTCTGCCACGGCTTCGGCGAGGCCCTCCGCATCGAGCAGGTGCAACTGCGCGGCCCGGGCGAGGACGAGGTGACCGTCCGTCTCTCCGCCTGCGCAATCTGCCACAGTGACATCGCTTATGCCGATGGGGCATGGGACGGCCCTCTGCCGGCCGTCTACGGACACGAGGCGGCCGGGATCGCCGAAGTGGTGGGCTCGGCTGTCGTCGGGCTTCACGCCGGCGACCGTGTCGCCGTCACACTCGTGCGCTCCTGCGGGCGGTGCGCTCGATGCCTCGTCGGTGAGCCGACGTTGTGCGAAGGCACGTTCCCTCCCGACGACGCAGTGCTCAGCGGACCGGACGGGCAGTCCATCAATCAGGCAATGCACACTGCAGCGTTCGCCGAGCAGGTGACCGTGCACGCATCCCAGGTGGTCCCGCTGCCGGATGGGATCGAGCTCGACCGGGCCTGCCTCATCAGCTGCGCCGTCCTCACCGGTGTCGGTGCCGTGCTCAACACGGCAAGGGTCCGTCCCGGCTCCACGACCGTCGTCGTCGGTGTCGGCGGCGTCGGCCTCAACTGCGTCCAAGGAGCGCGGATCGCCGGGGCCGAGAGGATAATCGCCGTCGACGTGTCCCCGGCCAAGCTCGTCGCCGCCGGCAGGTTCGGCGCCACCCATACTGTCAATTCCTCGGACGCAGAGCCGGTGGAAGCCATCCTCGAACTCACCGACGGCAAGGGCGCCGACGAGGTCCTCGTGGCGACCGGAGCAGTGGCGGCCGCCGGCGTCGCCTTGCGCTTGACCCGGCGGGGAGGGGTGGTGGTCCTCGTCGGCATTCCCCCGAGTGGTGCCTCGCTCGAGGTCGACCCGGTGGCGATCAGCGACGGCAGCCTTTCGCTTCTCGGCAGCAAGATGGGGCAGTCGAGACCGCGCATCGACATCCCTCGCCTCGCCCGCATGTACCTCGAAGGGCGACTGCTCCTCGACGAGCTAGTCTCCCAACGTTTCGCGCTCGAGGAAGTGAACGAGGCGATCGCCTCCGCCCGCCGGGGCGAGCAGCTGAGGCCGGTGATCGTCTTTCCCGGGGACGACGCAAGCCGATCGCAGCCCGGTGCGGGCTCTACCGGCACCGGCTCCGCGGTTCCCCTCGCCGTCGAGCAGCAGGCAGGCCGCTGAAGGCGGGGCGATGCACGAGTGCGATGGGCGTGACCATCACCTCGAGAGCTACGCCGCCGGTGACCGCCGGCTGCTCGCTCTCGTGGAGGCCTTCGACCGCCGCCTCATAGAGGCCATCGATGCCGGCTATGACGTCTCGGCGGTGATGGAGGCGCTCGATCCCGACCCGGCGCGCTACACCTGGGTGGACGAGGGCGGCGGCCTCGTGGAAGAAGTCCTCCGATCCGCAGAGGAGGTCCTCCGCTCGGCTCCGCGGCTCGGTGGCCACGAGCGGCGGCCGAGCCTCGCCGCTCCGTCAATGCTGGCGGCGTCGCGTCCGGCTGTGGCCGTCACCCCCGACGGGGGCCGCGTGCTGGCGTGGATCGAGTGGGTGCCCGACCGGGGCGACCGGATCGTCGTCGTCACCCTCGACGGCGATGGGCTGGCCACGATGGAGCCGGCCACGGTGCAAGCGCCTCCCTCCGACTGCCTCCGGCCCTCGGTGACAGTCGATGGGGAGGGTACGCCATGGGTCTTCTTCGGTCTCCGCCGGAACGAGCAGGTCGGCGTGTACTACTCACGGCTGAGCGGCGGCGTCATGCACGCTCCGGAGCGATTGAGCACAACGCCGCACCCGTCGTTCAACCAGGAAGTCGCCTGCCGCCCCGACGGCAGCATCGAGTGCTGCTGGCAGGGATACGCCGAGGGCAGCTTCGCCATCTTCACCCGGCGCTGGCGGGGCGGCCAGTGGGGAGAGACAGAGCTCGTGAGCTCGCCCGACGAGCGCAATGTCTGGGATCCGACAATCGCCATCGATCGCTCAGGCCGCCGCGCCTATGCCTGGACCTCGTACGGCTTGGACGGCTACCGGACGAAGGTGCTCGTCGACGGCGACGGAGCCGATGTGGGCGGCCGCGAGAGGCATCTCCTCGGCGCCCCCGGTTCGTACTGCCTCCACCCGAGCCTGGCCTTTGCGGTCGATGGGTCGCTGTGGTGCGCCTACGACGACGTTGCCCTGGCCGGGCACGGCGGGTCGGGGCCCACGCGGCTGTCATCGGCGGAGGAGCTGGGGCGCCGGGCCTCCCGGACGCGCCAGAGCGGCGCCGTCGCCGCCGGCAGCCCGCCCGCCGGGGCGATCCCGGACGACCTCGCGCCGGAGGTGCGAGCCGAGGTGCGCGTCGTGCGCCTCGTCGGCGGCGCGCCCAAGCCGGAGACGACGGGCACGGTCGGGCGGGGACAGCTGATCGCCCCGCAGGCCTGCCGCGCCTCGCCGCTGTTGGCGACGGTCGCATCGCCATCGCCTACCGCTGCCTGCGCCGGCTTCCCGTCATGCTTTATTACTGGGACACTCTCGTGGAGTGGCACCGGGGTGACGCGACTGCCGGCGACGGCGCCTGGTCAGATCTCCGAAGCTTCGAGTCCAGCGACGGCCCGCTCGAAGAGCCGGCGATTGCGGCGAGTGACAACGAGATCGTCGTGGCGTGGCAGGAGGACGGCCGGCGCCAGCTGGGCCTGTCGTGGACGGAGGGTTTCGGCGGCGAGGAGTGCCTGGCCCGCCGGCAGCACTACGGGGAGGTCGTCTGGCACGCCGTCCACCGGGAGGGCCGCATTCGGGTCTCGGCCGTCCCGCCCCCTGACATGAGGGAGTCGACGGTCAATGCGCCGGCGGTGCCGCCTGCCGCCCCGCCCTCCGAGGCAACGCCCGGTGACGCACGGCCGTGGGCGGTGGCGCGCGATGCCGCGGAGCTCCGCCGCGGTCGCGACGAGGGCGTCCTCGGCCGGGCCGCGCCTCGTCCGGGCTCACGCCACGAGGTCGACCTCGACGGCCGGCGGCATTTCCTCTACTGGGGCGACCTGCACCGCCACTCGCTCGTCAGCCGGTGCACCGCCGGAGACGAGCCGTCGCTCGAGGACTTCTACCGCTACTCCTTCGACGTTTGCGAGTACGACTTCTGGGCCGTGACCGATCATGCCGAGAACACATCGGCCTACCAGTGGTGGGCGATCCAGAAGATCGCCGACGTCTTGCACGTGCCGGGCCGCTTTGTGCCCTTTTACGGCTTCGAGTGGACGTCGGGCACCGGTCATCAGAACGTCGTCTACGAGTCGCTCGAGCGCGGGGCACCCATCTTCTCCTCGACGGCGGCTGAGACGTCGACGCCCGACCAGCTCTGGGACCACCTCCGTCGCTCCGGCCGGCCTGCGCTCACGATCCCTCATCACCCGGGCTCGGCGATGGTCCCCTACGACTGGTCGTACAAGGACGAGGAGATGCTGCGACTGGTCGAGGTGTTCCAGGCCTGCCGGGGCAACTACGAGGACGACGGTTGCTTCCGGCAGTACTCCGACGGCACCGAGGTGGGCACCTTCTGCTCTGACGGCTTGCGCGGCGGCCACCGCTTCGGCCTGATCGCCTCGTCGGATCATGGCAACGGTGCCAGCTACGTCGGCGCCTACGCGCCCGAGCTCTCGCGCCAGGCCGTCTTCGAGGCGCTCCGGGCCCGCCGCACGATCGCCGCCACCACCCGCGACATCACCCTCGACTTCCGTGTGAACGGCTGCTTCATGGGCAGCGAAGCACCGGCGGCGGCAACTGCTTCACTCAGCTGCTCGGTCACCGCCTACCGCGATATCGCCCGCCTCGACCTGGTGAGAAACGGCCGGCCGGCCCGTACAGTCGAGCCCCACCTCCCGCTCGACCCGGGCGAGATCGCCGTGCCGGTTCGGCTGGAGTGGACGGCGGGAGGGCGCGACAGAACGGACTGGAGCGGCGAGCTCCGCATCCGCGGAGGGTCCTTGCTACAGACTGCGTTCTGGTCGCCGGCGATCATCCAAGTGACGAAGGACCGGGTCTTGTGGCAGGCGACGGCGCGCAACTTCCACTCGCAGTACGGCGCCCAGCGGGGCGCGATCGAGGTCACACTGATCGGCCGTCCCGAGGCGGCTGTCTCGGTCTCGACCGGCCCGGTACAGGCGGAGGTGACGATCGCCGAGCTGGCCGCCAAGGACCGGCTCGAGCTCGGGCGGGGCGAGGCCGGGGTGCTGGCGCTGCAGCGGGCCATCGGCGGACTCTCGAGCCTCGGCACCGACACCCTCACCGTCGGCTTCGAAGAACCTCTCGCCGAACAGAGCTGGTACTACGCCCGGGTGATCCTCGAGGACGGGGAGATGGCATGGTCGTCCCCGGTGTGGGTGTCACCCCCCGACGACGGCAGCCTCACCGACCGGTGATCGCCCTCGCGATCACGAGGCGCTGGATGTCAGATGTCCCTTCTTCGATCTCTTCCAGCTTGGCGTCCCGCATCCACTTCTCGACGAGGTGCTCGCGGGAGTAGCCCCATCCACCGAGGGTCTGTACAGCGGCCCAGGTCGCAAAGACTGCTGTCTCGGAGGCGGTCAGCTTCGCCATGGCGGCCTCCTTCGTGGCCCTCCGACCGGAGTCGAGCCGCCGAGCCGCCCGCCACACGAGCAGCCGCGAGGCCTCGACACGGGTTGCCATGTCGGCAAGCCGGAATGCCACCGCCTGATGCCGGTCGATGGGAACGCCAAACTGCCGGCGCTCGGCGGCATAGGCGAGGGCGTACTCGGTAGCTGCCCGCGCCGCCCCCGTGGCGGCCGCGGCCAGGATGACGCGGGAGGCGTCAAAGGTGTGCATCAGGCCCCGGAAGCCCTCGCCTTCGCCCCCGAGGCGATCCTCTACGTCCACCGCCACGTCGTCGAGGCTGATCTCTGTGTTGAGCAGCGCCCGTTGCCCCATCTTGCGCAGGGGGGCGGAGCACGACAGGCCGGGGGCATCCCCCCTGACGAGGAACGCCGTCACCCCCCGCGCCCGCAGGCTCGGGTCGATCGTGGCGAAGATCAGGTAGAACTCCGCCACTCCCCCGTTCGAGATCCAGGCCTTCCGACCGGTGAGGCGATAGCCCGTCGGCGTCCGCACGGCCCTTGTCGTGAGCGAGGCGGCGTCCGACCCAGTGTCGGGCTCGGTGACGGCGAGAGCGGTGAGGGGCGGCTCGGGCGAGGTGAGAGGGGTGAGGAAGCGCTCTTGCTGCTCGGGCGTGCCCAGCTCGAGCACCGGGTGGGCAAAGAAGCCGTTCGACGTGAGCAGGTTGCCGATGGGGAGATCGCCCGCGCACAGCTCCTCTTGCACGAGGGCCTGGGTGAGGACGTCGGTGAGGCCGCCCCCGCCCAGGCGTTCGGGCAGCATGAAGGACGTCAGCCCGAGGCGAGCCGCCTTGTGCCAGATATCCCAGGGCACCTCGACGTCGGCCTCGTCGACCGCCCGGGCGATGGGTCGGATCTCCTCGGCGGCGAACCGCCGGCACAACCTGATGATCTCCTCCTGCTCCGGGCTGAGCGCGAGCAGCTCGGTCGGCAGCTCGGTGACGGCGGTCATCGCCGTCACGACGCCGGCTCGCGGGGACGTTGCGACGGATCAGGCTCGGCCGGCGCTGCCCGCTCGGCCGGCTCGGCCGGCGCTGCGTGCTGGGGGCCGGGCCCGCTCGAGAGCGCCGCATAGGCCAGTTGCTCCACAAGGAGGGCCACGTCTCTCGAGGACTCCGTCGCCGCATCGATCGCTCGACGCGCCAGCCTGACAGCAAGGGGCGGCAGAGCTGAGAGTTGACGGGCCAGCTCGACGGCCCGCGAGAGGGCGCCGCCGGTCGGCACGACTTCTGTGACAAGGCCGAGGCTGAGCGCCTCGGCAGCCCCAAAACGCGGCCGGACGAGCACGAGCTCGCGTGCCTTCGCCGGCCCGATCGCCCGCACGAGGCGAACGGTGCCCCCTGAGCTCGGCAGGATGCCGATGCCGACCTCGGGTAGCCCGAAGACGGCGGATTCGTCTGCGACGCGGAAGTCGGTGGCGAGGGCGAGCTCCAGCCCTCCGCCGAGGCAGTACCCGCTGATGGCGCTGACGCTCGGTTGTGGAAGCGTCGCCAGCTGCTCATAAACGCCCCCGCTCTTGTCGTAGTAGTCGAGGGCGGCCCGGGCGTCATACCCCGTCATCTCGCTCAGGTCCGCCCCCGCCGAGAAGACCTCGGGTCCTCCGGTGAGAACGACACAGCGACTCGCCCGCACCTCGGCGCTCCCGAGGGCCGCAGCCAGCTGGAGCTCGATGAACGAGGAGAGGGCGTTCAGCTTGGCTCTCCGCTCGATCGACACCACGGCAATCGACCCTTCGACGGCGACGCTCACGCCCCCCTGGGCGTCCCGCGCCGCGTCGCCGCCGGCGGCGGCGCCGTTCACTTCTCGGCCCACGGGTGAAGGAGAGGATCCAGCTCCCGCTTGGCGATCTCGTTGGCGATGACGAGGCGCTGGATCTCCGAGGTCCCTTCCCAGATCCGGTCGACGCGGATGTCGCGGTAGAGCCGCTCCACCGCGTACTCGCGCATATAGCCGCGGCCGCCGAAGATCTGCACGGCGCGATCGATCACCCGTCCGGCGGCCTCCGAGGCGGCCAGCTTCACCATCGACGCCTTGGCGTGGACGAGCTTTCGCGGCATCCCCGCGTCTGCCTCCGAGGCGACCTGGTAGGTAAAGGCCCGGTTGGTGGCGATCTCGACGGCGCTGTCCGCCAGCATCGCCTGGATCAGCTGGTTCTCGATGAGGCTGCGTCCGAACTGACGCCGCGCCTTGGACCAGTCCGTCGCCTCGGCGAGCGCCCGCTCGGCGCCGCCGAGGGCACGGGCGGCGATCATGATCCGCTCCTCGACAAACCACTCCCGAGTGAGCTCGTCTCCTCGCCCGACACCGCCGAGGACGGCGTCTTCACCCACGACCACACCGTCGAGGCTGTAGATGGGGTGCTTGTAGACGAAGGTGTGCATGTAGCGCGGCGTCCGTTGCACGCTCACCCCGTCCGCCGATCGCTCGACGAGGAAGAGCGTCGGCCGCCGCTCGGGAAGCACCATCGCCATCACGATGAGAAAGTCCGCCACGTCGCCGACGGTGACGAACCACTTCTCGCCGTCGAGCCGGTAGCCGCCGTCCACGGGTGAGGCGGTGGTCGTTATCGAGGTGTAGTCCGACCCGGCGTCTGCCTCGGTGACCGCATAGCAGTCTCTTCTTTCCCCCCGGATGGCCGGGATGAGATAGCGCTGGCGCTGATCCTCGGTACAGGCTTTGAGGGCGTTCGCCGGACGCCACACCGTGTCCCAGAGGGCATTCGTCAAGCGGCCGAGCTCCTCTTGGACCAGCACCTGGTCGAGGATGCACAGCCCGGCCCCTCCCCACTCCGTCGGCATGTTGATGGCGTTCAGGCTCGACGAGAGGACGCTCTTGTGGATCTGGGACAGGGCCTCGTCCGGGAGGCCGTCACCCTCTTCGCACTGCTGCTCGAAGGCCATGATCGCCTGAGCGAGCTCGGACGCCCTTCCCTTCAGCTCGAGCTGCTCGGCGCTATAGGTCCAATCCATCACTGTCTCCTACTCTCAGGCGGCTTTCCGGCTTCACGCGACGCCTACTGTCGCCGACGGCCCGCCTCGCCCGCCAACGCGCCGAGCGTCCCGGCGGCGGCTGCATCCCACGTGAACTGCCGCGCACGAGCAAGTGCTCCCTTTGCAAGCCGCCCCCCGAGGGCGCTGTCGCTCAGCACCTCGTCCAGCACTCTCACGAGCTCGTCATCGGTCTGAAAGAGGATCCCGCTCACGTCGGGCTCGACAGAGTCGAGATGCCCGGCGATGCGCGACGCCACCGCTAGCCCGGCCTGCATCCGCAGCATGAGGACTATCTCGTCCCGGGACGAGCAGGACAGGGTGACGATCCGGCTCCGCCGGTAGAGGTGGGGGGCGAGCCGCGCCTCGAAGGCGCTCCCTGCCCGCGCCAGGTGGGCGAGAGAACCTGCCACATCCCGGCATGGACGTGGTGGAGGAAGACGATACGAGGGCCGCGGAACCACAGCGGGCTGAGGAAGGGCATCCCGTTCCAGATCTCGAACAGCCCGTCCAGGCGGCCGAGACGCCCCGACACCACATCGAGGGCGGCGCCGGCAAAGACGGCGTAGCGGCCGGTTCTCCTCACGGCCTGATACCCCTCCCGCATGACAACCTGCGGTCCTCTGGCCGCCGAGCTCGTGCGCAGCACAACCTCGATCCCTGCCTTCGCCCACAGCCGGGCGATCTCGTGGGCATGCAGCTCGGAGCCTCCGCCTCCGGGTCGTCGAGGTCCCGCCAGGCCACGATGCCGATCCTCTTCAGCCCCGCCTCTGCCGCCAGGCCAGCCAGGGCGTCCGGGCCGGCGGCACGAAGCTGCCCTCCGGCGACCTCTGAGAAGCCGCCGAGGCCGCTGCCGTAGGTCCCGCCCAGCCGGTCGTCACGCGCCCACGGTGGGCACCGGGGGTGACCGGCCGGTGCCACGGGCGCTGGCTCCGCCGCGCCGGACGACCTGCTCCTCGTGGTACTCGGCGTCGACGTTGACCGCCCACGTGTCGTAGTCCTCGCCGAAGAGGTTCTCCACGGTCAAAAGGGCGGTCAGCATGGAGTGGTCCTGGTTGTTGTAGCGATGCATCCCGTTGCGCCCCACGGGGTGGACGTTCACCGCCTCCGACTCGAGAAACCCACGGATCGTCTCCACCCGCTCGGCGTAGCCCGGGTCATAGACCGGGTAGGCCTTCGGCATCCGCACGACGTAACCGGCCTCGACGTCGTCCCGGCCGATGAAGCCGATGGCGCGCAGCTCGCCGATCCCGAACGCCACGAGATCGTCGTCGTCCATCGTCCACATCTCGTCTCCTGCGGACACGAAGTACTCGAGCCCGAGACAGGTCAGGCCGTCCTTCACCATCGCCTCTGACCACGAGCCGAAGTTCTGGATCCGGCCGAGCCGGACGTTCGGCTCGTGGACGTAGATCCAGTTGTCCGGAAATCCCCGTTCGGCGGGGACGATGAGGGCCACGGTGAGGAAGTCGCGGTGATGGAGGGCCTTGGCGGCCCGTTGCACCTCCTCGGGTGCGGGCGGCTCCATCGCCAAGACGAGCTCGCCGAGCGGCATCGACGAGATGACGTGGTCGACGGGGATCTCTTCGGTCATTGCCGCCCCGCGACCCCGGGTACCGACGGCGACAGCGCGGCAACCTGCTCGCCGGATCGTCGTGACCGCGGTTGCCAACCGGACCGCTGAGCCTTGTGCCTCGACGAGGCGGCGGGTCTCCTCCCACATCATCCCGGGCCCGAGCCGCGGGTACTCGAACTCCTCGACGAGAGACGCGACGGTGCTCCGGCCGCGCCGCGGGATGACGGCGTTCACCACCGCCTTCGACAGCGAGAGGTTCTTGATGCGCTGCACCGCCCAGTCGGCCTGAATCTCGGTGGCCGGCATCCCCCAGATCTTCTCGGTGTAGGCCTTGAAGAACTTCCGGTAGAGCCGCCACCCGAAACGCCGTGCCGTCCACCCCTCGAACGTGTGCACGTCCTTCGGGCGCCTCACCCGCACCCACAGGTAGGAGAGGGCGCATCTCGTCGACTCGAGGATCCCGAGGCCCTTGAGGGCGTTGCCGACTTTCATCGGGTAGTCGAAGAACTTGCCCCCGTAGTAGATCCGGCTGAGGCGTGACCGGACGAGGAGATCGTCCGGCCCGAGGATCTCGTGCCAGAGCGCCTCGACCTCGCGCACCTTGGTGAAGAAGCGGTGGCCGCCGACGTCGAAGCGCCAGCCGTCCCGCTCGACCGTCCGGGCGATGCCGCCCACCACCTCGTCCGCCTCGAGGACGGTGCAGGTGACACCCTTTTTGCCGAGCACGTAGGCGGCCGTCAGGCCGGCCGGCCCTGCTCCGATGACTACTACCCGCCCAGGCGAGCTGCGGACGCCGGCGCCGTCTCGCGCCGACGCGGCCGGCCGCTCGCCCCCGGTCTCCGGCACCGACCCATTCTTGCGCCGAGGGAGCGGGGCCAGGTGCTGGGTCATCTCGGGCTGAAGCGGTCCAGCGACTCGTCCTCGTAGGTCTCGAAGTCGGCAGTCGAGGGGTGCGCCGCCACGAGCACTCTCCACGTGCCCTTGCCATTGCGACAGAGCATTGGCGATCGCCTGGCACTTCGAGCCGAACCCCACGTAGCCGGGAGCCCAGACGCAGAACACCGTCCCGGAGCTTCCCCCCATCTCGGTCAGCCGGCGAGCGAACATCACCGCCTCGCCCGACCCACCACGTGGAGATAGTCGACCCAATCTACGATCTCCGGTGCCACGCCCCGCGCGAAGGTCACCTCACGAAAACGGCCCCCGAGGACGCGGCTCGAGGGCGGTCAGCCCGTAGGCGGCCACAGCGAGCGCAGGAAAGGCGATCACGGCCGTGTACCGGTCGGCAAAGGCGCTCCCGGCGAGGCGGGCGGCCACGATTGCGATCACTAGCGTCCCCGGCGTGACTGCAACAAGGAGGCGCACACCGGGGCGCGTCCTGAGGTCGAGCGCCACCTGCCACCTGTCGAGCGGGGCACCGAAGACGGCCAGCAAGCCGAAGAAGAAGAAGAAGAAGAGCAGCGCCAGCGCCCGCCCGGCGTCGGAGTTGCCGCCGGCAAATTGCGTGACTGTGGAGACGACGGCCGTCAGCTGAGCCGGTGCCGACCACGGCGTGCCGGCATGAGCAGCCTGGAAGAAGAACGTCGGCAGCCAGGGGACAAAGGAGAGGCAGCCGAGCGCCAGCCCGGCCAGCCCGTAGCGCGCCCCCTGCCGGAACGGCCCCCGCCATGCACACCGGGCGCCGGCGACGCCGCTCCCGAGGACGAGGTAAATCGCCCAGTAGTGGCTGTAGAGCCTGGCCGAAGTGAGTCTGATCAAGGAGCTGGCGCTCGTGGTTCGTCAGGGTCTCCCTCCCCCCGCACGGGAGCCGATCCGGTGGCCGGCCACCCAGGCGAGGGGCAGGTTGAGGACGCCGATGACGCCGGCGAGCGACCGTGCCCCGATGTTGCTCGCGCCGAAGGCCTTCATCCAGAAGTGAAGGAGGAAGTAGTAAAGGAGCGGGGCGCCGTCGTGGCGGAGAAGTGCGGGGATTTGCCCGAGCGGGGCGCGGGCGATGTTGACGGTGAGCGCCTCGTCGAGCCACATCGCCGACGGCGTGAAGAAGCGGAAGAAGACCCCGCAGGCGATGACGGCCACGGCCAAGCCAGCGGCGCCGTCGCGGCCCGCCGAGGCGCCCGAGAGGGCGGTGCCGGCTGCGACTGTCTGCGGGCGGCTGCAGCGCCGGCTGGCTCGGGGGCCGCCGCAGTGGCGACCTCGGACGCCCGCAACTGCGGCTCCCGAGGTGCATCCGCGGCATGGTACAGCCGGGCAGGGAAACTCCTCGTGCCGTCACATCGGTCGAGCCTCGGACCGTGGCTTCCCAGCCGTCATCGCGATGTGCCGACGTAGCAGCCCCTTAGCCGCTATTGGGCCTTCCAGTGGCATCGGACGTGTTGGGATCCGTTTCTGACGTGCCGGTGACCGCGGTGTCGGCATCAGCTGCAGGTGCCGATTCGACCGCGCCCGCGTCATATGCCGGTGCAGCTTCGTCGCCTGTCGCCGCGTCGGCATTGGCCGGCTCTTCGGGGCGAGCTTCGTCGCCTGTCGCCGCGTCGGCATTGGCCGGCTCTTCGGGGCGAGCTTCGTCGCCCGCCGCTGCGACCTGTTCCGTGGCCGGCTCGTCCACGGGGAACGAGGTGGTGCTCGCCGCACCTTCCGGCTCCGTCCCCGCCTCGACAGGGCCGTTCTCGGGGGCGCCGGCGGGGAGTGCCTCGGCGGGGGCGCCTTCGGCAGCGGGGGCGGCTTCGTCGGCGGGAGCTGTGGCGACGCCACCATCACCAGCAGCGGCAGCTTCGAGTTCCGCTGCCGCGCTCAAGGCTGACAGCTCGGCTGCCCAGGCCGCCTGGCTCTCGCTCTCGGGCGTGAACTCGGTCCCCGAGTAGTCGTAGCCGATGTAGTTGCCATGCTCGTCGTAGGCGTGCTCGCCGAAGGCTTCCTGGTACTCCTCGGCGACCACCCCGCCCTCGGCGGCCTGCTTGATGGACAGGCTGATCCGGCGGCGCTGCAGGTCGATGTCGATGATCTTCACCCAGAGCTCCTCGCCCGGGGTGACCACCTGCTCGGGCAGATCCACGTGATGAGCGGCCATCTCCGAGATGTGGACGAGGCCCTCGATGCCGTCGCCGACCTGCACGAAGGCCCCGAAGGGGACGAGCTTGGTGATGCGGCCGTACACGAGCTCACCCACCCTGTGGTTCGTGGCGAACTCCTGCCACGGGTCGACCTGGGTGGCCTTGAGCGACAGGCTGATGCGCTCCTTGCTGAGGTCGACGTCGAGCACCTGCACCGTCACCTGGTCCCCGACAGAGACGACCGACGACGGATGGTCTACGTGCTTCCAGGAGAGCTCCGAGACGTGCACGAGCCCGTCCATGCCGCCGAGGTCGACGAAGGCGCCGAAGTTCACCACCGACGAGACGACGCCCTTGCGGACCTCACCCGGCTTCAGGTTGACTAGGAACTCGCCTCGCTGCTCGCGCTGCGTCTCCTCGAGCCATGCGCGGCGCGACAGGACGACGTTGTTGCGGTTCTTGTCGAGCTCGATGATCTTGGCCTCGAGGGCCCGGCCGATGTACGGCTGGAGATCCCGCACCCGGCGCAGCTCGACGAGCGAGGCGGGCAGGAAGCCCCGTAGCCCGATGTCGAGGATCAGGCCGCCCTTCACGACCTCGATGACCGGACCTCTGACGACGCCGTTCGACTCCTTGATCTTCTCGATGTCGCCCCAGGCGCGCTCGTACTGAGCGCGCTTCTTCGAGAGGATGAGGCGCCCCTCCTTGTCCTCTTTCTGGAGGACGAGTGCCTCGATCTCCTCGCCGAGGGAGACGACCTCGTGCGGGTCGAGGTCGTGGCGGATGGAGAGCTCCCGGGCCGGGATGACACCCTCTGACTTGAACCCGATGTCGAGCAGCACCTCGTCCCGGTCGACTTTCACGACCGTCCCCTTCACGATGTCGCCGTCGTCGAACTCGACGATCGTGCGGTCGATCGCCTCCTCGAGCGACATGCTGCCGAGGTCGTCGTCGGTGATCTGAACCGGGATGTAGGTCCCCATCTCGTCAAAGGAGCCGAAACGGTCGGCCGGATCGGGGCTACTTACTTGTGCTGCGGTAACTGACATCAGGTCTGTTCGCTCGCTTCGGGAAGTCATAGGCCTGTCCGGCACGCGAGCAGCGCGCCTCCAGGAACTCGAATGGGGCCGGTGTTATCGCCACCTCGTCATGAACCTTTCAGGGCCAACGCCCGCAAGGTTCCCGCGACGAGGACGACGCCGTCCAAATGCTATACCAGCCCAGCTAGCGGCCCGGTCGATGGCCGGGCCGGAGACCCGTGGAGCGGGCACTCGGCCGGGTGCGATCAGAGGCCGTCGGCGAACTCCTCCACGAGCGCCTCCTCGATCTCGTCCGGGGCGACGCCGGAGGCGATTCCCCCGAGGCTCTTTGCCGCGGCCCAGCTCTTGCCGCGGGCGACGTGCACGGCGAGGGGGACCGAGAGGTCGCAGGCGGTCCGCATGACCTCCTCGGTCATCTCTGCCACCTCGTCGGCTTCCTCGACACGGCTCTCGACCAGTATCTCGTCGTGGACCTGCAGCACGATCCGGCTCGCCATCCGGCGAGCCTGCAGGGCAGCTTCGAGCCTCACGAGGGCCACCTTGAAGATGTCGGCCGCCAGACCCTGTATGCCGGCGTTCATCGCTTGGCGCTCGGTGGCCTGGCGCACGCGGTAGTTGGAGCTGTGCAGCTCGGGAAGGTAGCGGCGCCGGCCGAACAGCGTCTCGGTGTACCCCCTTGCGCGGGCATCGGCAACCGTGCGAGACATGTACTCCTTCACATTCGGGAAGGCGACGAAGTAGGCGCCGAGGATCTCCGCCGCCTCCTCGACCGGCACCGAGAGGCGCTGTGAGAGACCGTAAGCCTCCATGCCGTATGCCAGGCCGTAGGAGATCATCTTCGCCTTCGAGCGCATGGCCGGCGTGACGTCGAAGGTCTCGACGCCGAAGACGCGCGAGGCCGTGGCGGCGTGGATGTCGAGGCCGGTGCGGAACGCTTCTATCAGGCCGGGATCCTGGGCGAGGTGGGCGATGACCCGGAGCTCGATCTGGTCGTAGTCGGCCACGAGCAGCTCCGCCCCCGGTCCGGGTATGAACGCCTCCCGGAACTGGCGGCCGAGCGAGCTGCGGACGGGGATGTTGTGCAGGTTCGGCCGGTCAGACGAAAGCCGGCCGGTGCGGGCGACGGTCTGGTTGAAGCTGGCGTGGATCCGGCCGTCTGCCGCCACCTCGGCGAGCAGCCCGCTCCCGTAGGTCGACCTGAGCTTCTCGACCTCCCGGTAGCGAAGGAGCGTGTCCACGAACGGGTCGAGGCCGCGCATCCTCTCGAGGCTCTGGGCATCGGTCGAGTAACCAGTCTTCGTCTTCTTCTGGGGCGTCAGCTTCCTCACCTCGAACAGGATCCGGCGGAGCTGGGCCGTCGAATTGACGTTGAATTCCTCCCCGGCGAGCTGCTGCACCTCGGCCTCGAGCCGGGCCGCCTCTGCGGTCAGCTCCTCGTTGATCTCAGACAGCTTCTCGGTGTCGACGGCGATCCCGGCCAGCTCCATCTCGGCGAGCACGCGGACCAACGGTCGCTCGATCTCGGCGTAGAGCCGCTCGGCGCCGGCCTCGGCGACCGCCTTTCGAAGTGACGGCTCGAGCGAGGCCAGCAACACGACCCGGCGGACCGCCCCGAGCACGAGCGGGTCAGCTTCGTCCTCTGCGCCAGCGTCATCGTGGACCCCCATGTCGAAGCCGAGCTGCTGCGGCGCCCCGCCCGCCGGCCGGCTCGAGGCAGGGGAGGCACCGAAGGGGTCGGCCCCGAGTTGCGGGGCGGCCGCAGCCATGGCGTCCATGGTGGCCTGGCCGAGGCGCGGATCGGCGAGGTAGCCGGCGATGGCGAGATCGAGGTCCAACCCGTCAAATGTGAGCCCGGACGGCTCGAGAGCGCGCATCAGCTCCTTCGCCCGGTAGCAGACGATCCGGCCGACCTCTTCGTCTGTCCGTCGCCCGAACAGCCCGGCGAGGACGAGGAAGAGCTCTTCCTCAGCCACGAGGTCTCCCGGCAGGAAGGCCGCCTCGCGCTGGCCGACGGCCGAGAGAGGCGTGAGCGCCAGCCCGTTCAGGGCGGAACGCCCCGGTATCCCGGCCCAGTCCGGCTCGACCACGATGCCGCCGTCGCTTCGCGCGAGCTCCTCCAGCCACGGGCGGGCCGTCTCGAGATCGACGAGCACCGTCACGGTCACTGTCTCCGGCTCCGCCTGCGGGGCGGCCGCCATCCCGTCATCGCTGCCGTCAGCTTCCAGCCGGTCGAGGGCGGCCAGGATCCGGTCCCGCGGACCGCGGATCTCGAGGAGAGTGAAGAGGCTCTCGAGGGCCTTCCGGTCCGACCCGCCGAAACGAAGATCCTCGAGGTCACACGCGACAGGTACGTCGTGCACGAGCGGAGTCAGCTCGAAGTTCTGCCTCACGCGCGCCTCGTGCTCAGTGAGAGACGCCCGCAGCTTCGGCGTCTGCTCGTCGAGGTGGGCAAAGAGGCTGTCGATGTCGCCATAGGTGTTGACGAGCTTGGCCGCTGTCTTCTCGCCCACGCCGGGTACCCCGGGCAGATTGTCGGAGGGATCGCCCCGCAAAGCGGCGAGGAACGGGTAGGAGCTCGGCGGCACACCCGTGCGCCCCTCGATGCCGGCCTCGTCGTACAAGACGTAGTCGGTGACGCCTCGGCGGTTGTAGAGCACCTTCACGTGCGGGTCGCTCACGAGCTGGTAGGTGTCCCTGTCACCGGTGACGATGATGACGTCGTGGCCGGCAGCCTCGAGGCGTGACGCGAGGGTGGCGATCACGTCGTCGGCTTCGAAGCCTGGCGCCTCGAGGACGGGCACGCCCATGACCTCCACCATCTGCCTGATGAGCCCGATCTGCTCGCGAAGGGGCTCCGGGGTCGCCGCCCGTCCCGCCTTGTAGTCGGCGGCGATGCCGTCACGGAACGTCGGTTCCGGCAGGTCGAAGGCGACAGCCATCCCGGCCGGGGAGTGGTCCTCGAGGAGGCGCCCGAGCATGCCGGAGAACCCGTAGACCGCCTGGGTCTGCTGACCGGAGGCGGTGGATAGATCCGCCTCCTGCAGGGCGAACCAGGCGCGATAGGCGAGGGAGTGCCCGTCGAGCAACAGGTAGGGAGCCATTTAGAGCATGCTAAGGCGCGCCGCCGGCAAGTACCGTGCGAAACGGAATCAACCCGACCAGCACGGCCAAGCGAGGAGGAGCAGATGGTCAACCAGCAAGGAGCCTCGAGCCCGGAGCCGATGTCGCTCGGTGGCTTGCTCGGCTGGCTCTACGACATGAGCTTCACCCGCCACTACGCGCAGCAGGTGATCAAGGCCGTCTACTGGCTGGTGACTGTCTCCTACTCGCTCTTGGCCGTTGGCGCCGTGGTGCGGCTCATCCAGGACGGCGGTCCATTCCGGATCGTCTTCGGGATCATCGTCGTCGTAGTCGCCTATCTCCTCTACCTCGTGGTCGCCCGCGTCGTGCTCGAGGTGCTCGTCGTGTTCTTCCGAATGGGCGAGGACCTGAGCGCCCTCAGAACGACCGGGCTGCCGCCGGCCGCCGGTCCCGTCGATCCCCCGGCCCAGCAGGGCGGCCCGCACTTCATGCCCGCCTCCCCGCCCGGCCCCGCTCCTCGCCCGGCGCCGTGGCCGGCTTCGCCGCCGGCATCGCCGCCGTTCTGGGCCTCCCCGGCGCCGCCCTCATCAGGCTCGTGGGCTGCCCCGCCCGAGAGCCCGCGGCACCTCGGGCCCTTCCTCGAGGAGACCGAAGGTTACGGCGACACCGCCGAGGCGCCGGCGACGGAGGCCATCCCAGTGCCGCCGGAGGCCACGCCGGTGCCAGAGGAGCCGCCGCCGGGAGCGCCCGACCGTGGTCCCCACAGCGGATCGCGCGAAGACGATGCTTACCCGCCGGAGGCCGACGGGCCGCCCTGGATCACCTGAGGACAGCGGCTACGGCTCGATCGCTCCGTCCATTATCAGCTTCGCGACCTCCCGCATCGTGGTTCTTCGGTTCATGGCCGTCTGCTGGATGAACGAGAAGGCGACTGCCTCGCTCAACCCCTTCGAGTCCATGAGCCGACCCTTGGCCCGGTCCACCCAACGTCTCGTCTCGAGCTGCTCCTCGAGGCTGCGCTTGTCGTCGGCCAGCGAAGCGTTCTCAGCCTCTAGCGCCTGCATTTCGGCGAAACGCCCGAGGGCCACCTCGATCGCCGGCAGCAGCTCTTCCTGCTGGAAAGGCTTCACCAGATAGGCAAGTGCGCCGGCGTCGCGGGCCTCTTCGATGAGGTTGCGCTGCGAGAACGCCGTCAGGATCAGGATCGCCGACTTTCGCTCGCTGTTGATGTCTCTTGCAGCCGAGAGGCCGTCGAGGCCCGGCATCTTGATGTCCAAGATGAGGAGGTCGGGACGGTGCTGGCGGGCGAGTGCGACAGCCTCGTCGCCCCTGCCGGTCTCGCCCACGACTTCAAAGCCGTGCTCCTCGAGGATCTCGCGCAGATCAAGGCGCACGATCGCTTCGTCCTCGGCGATGACGACGGTCCTGCCCACGGCCATTCTCCTTTTTTTGTTTACTCCGGTGTGGCCCGGCCCGGCGTCACCGCGCGGGCACTACATCGGGTGACGACTGCTCAGAATACGAGCTGGGCGAGCAGGTCGTCCTGGGAGCGCTCCAGCTCCGCCACCCGCGTCCTGGCCGCCTCGCGACCCCGCTCCATGGCATCCGCATGCCGACGGGCCTCGTTCCAGTCGTGCTTGGCGACCGGGCTCTCGGCGACGAGCGCCCGGACACGGGCGTCGTCGACCGTGTCGTTGAACACGATGAACTGCTCCTCGACGATCGCCAGTTCCTCGCGTGCCTTGACGAGGCGTTGGTGCACCTCGACGAGCCGGCGTTGGACGGCGCGCTGCGACATGGGCGAAGTGTAGGCGGACAGCTGTAGCCCTCGTCTGCCGCCGGCGTCAGCGGCCGGAGCGGCGGTCAGCGGAGAAGGACCATCGCCGTGACGACGAGAGCTGCCACCACAAGGACGACGACGTCGGGAACCTGGAGGCGGTGGCTCTCGACAGCGACAGTCGGCACGCCCCCGCGGGCTTCGATCGCCTCGGCCATCTCCCGGGAGCGTCTGAGGGCGCTCGACAGGGCTGCGAACAACAGCTCCTCGGCGTCCCGGAGGAGCTCCCTTCCACCGGCACGGGCGCCCGAACGGCGGGACCGCCGGGCCGCCGACAGGACCCGGGCCTCTTCCAGGAGAAGCGGCAGGCACCGGACGGAAAGGGCTATGACGCCGATGAGCTCGTCCACCGGTAGGCGGAGACGCCGCAACGGGGAGGCGAGACGAGAGAGAGCCGGCGCCAGGTCTGCGAGCGGGCTGGTCCAGCCGATGAGGGCGGCGAAACCGAGAAACTCGACGGCAATCGTGGCGAATAGCGCCCACAACTCGAGGCCGTTGAGGCCGATCCGCAAGCCGGCGACGTGGACGTAGGGCTTGCCGCTCGACGCCAGTGCCAGCAGCGCGCCGAGCAGGACGAAGCCCCAGACCCACCGCGGCACGTGAGGCACGACCCCCTTCGGCAACCTGGCGAGGAGCACCCCGGTCAGCAGCAAGGCCGCGGTCAATCCTGCCGCGGCCCACGTTGGCCACAGCAACAGGGCGAAGGAGACTGCCGCCAGGACTAGGAGCTTCGTACCCGCCCAGAGCCGGTGGACGAGACTCGTGCCGGGCACGTAGCGCAGCACGTGGAACTCACTCGCCCTCCTCGCCCTCACCGTCTCCTTGGCGGCACGGGGTGATCCGGCTCCGAGGGCCGCCTTACCCGGCCCGAGCAGTCGCCTGGCGTCAGTCATTCTGAGGACCGAGCGACGCCTCGGAGGCGATACGGCCGCTCTCGAGGTGGATGAGACGCCCCCCGAGCAGCTCGGCATTGTCGAGATCATGCGTCACGACGACAACGGCGACGCCGCTCAGCTGCCGTTGTGCCCGCAGAGTGGCGGCCAGTGCCAGGCGGGCGTCGTCATCGAGGCCCGCGTACGGCTCGTCCAGCACGATGAGATCCGGCTCCCGAACGAGGAGGCCGGCGAGGGCGACCCGGCGCTGTTCACCGCCGGACAGGTCGTCGACGCGGCGGGGGCCCATCTCGTCGGGATCGAGGCCCACCGTGACGAGAGCTTGTCGGGCGCGCTCCGCCGTGGTGCCGAGCATCACATCGGAGAGCACGGTCGAGCGCAGCAACTGCAGGCGAGCGTGCTGGAACGAGATGCCCACCCGCGCCGGCTGTCCGGTGATCGGCGCGCCCTCCAGCAGGCAGCTGCCCTCGGTCGGGCTCGTCAGGCCGGCGAGAAGCCAGGCGAGGGTCGACTTGCCCGAGCCGTTCGAGCCGGTGACGACAAGTCCCTCCCCTTTGCGGATCTCGAGATCCACGCCGCTCAAGGCGCGGTGCGCCCACGGGGTGCGGGCGGCATACACGTACCCGACGCCTGTCAGGGTGACAAGGGGCGACCCCGGCCAAGTGCGAGGAGGGGGCACCTCGACTACGGAGGGCGGCTTCGGCTCGGGCTGCGGCAGGACGTGGTAGCGCCGGACAGGCTTCGGTGACATGACCGGGCCGCCGCCGTTGCCGGCGGCCCGGCCGTTGACCGGTGCCACAGGCTGCACTCTGGCTCCTCCCCGGCGGGAGGGGGCGAGCAGCAAGCGGTCGTCGGCGCCCGCGGTCTCCTCGAGACGGTGGGTGACGTGGACGACGGCGATCCCGCTCGATCTCAGTCGCTGGAGCAGGTTCACGACGTCGTGCCGGCCGACATGGTCGATCATCGCCGTCGCCTCGTCCGAGATGAGGAGCGAAGGCGAGCGAGCGAGAGCAGCCGCGATCGCCAACCTCTGCAGCTCGCCGCCGGACAGCCCGGACGTCTCCCGTTCCTCGAAGCCGCCGAGGCCGACCAGGCCGAGCAGCTGCCCCACGTCGGGCGACTCCCCCGGCGCCAGGCCCCAGACGACGTCATCTCGCACCCGGACACCGAGCACCTGGCTCTCCGGGCGCTGGAACACGATCGCCGTGCCCCCCTTCAGCCCGAGGCCCGCCGGGCCACCGCGAATCACCGCCCCCGAGGTAGGCACGATCCGGCCGGCGAGAATCCTTACAAGGGTTGACTTTCCCGAGCCGTTCGGACCGACGAGGGCCAACATGGTGCCCGGCCGCAGCTCCACGCTGACGTCGTCGACGGCCGGCACCGTCGTGTCGGCGTATGAGTAGGAGACGTGCTCGAGCCGGACCGGGACCGGACTCGGAAGGGCGGGCCTGTCCATGGCGGCCGGCGAACCCCGCCGGCGGCTGGCCCGTTCGATCGTGCGTTCAGCAGCTTCGTCAGTCATGGGGGCGAGTGAGCTGCTACGGACCTGGTTTAGGAAGGGCCAGAAACGGCGGAGCATGACCGCCACGAGGAGGACGAAGACCATCTCCGCCACTGGCACCGACACCCACCAGTGATCGATCGCCCACGTCAGTACGGCGTCGCCCGCGTGCTGCAAGCGAACCTGCCCGGCCCACCCGAGGACGTTCCGCACGTCTCGCCAGACGATGCGAGCCTGGGCGAAGCTGAGACGACGGAAGCCCGACGAAGCGGCGTCGATGGCGTCCGTCAGGACGGCGAGAGGAAGTCCGGCGACACCAGCAGTGAAGGCGATCGACCGCGGGGCGGACCAGCCCCTGCGGTGAGCGACGCCGATCGACAGACCGAGTAGGCCGGCCAGCCCAGTCTGCAGGACTATGCCCACTCCGCCCACGAGCGAGCCGACGGCGGCGGCGGCGACGGTAGCGACAACGGCCGCCCTGACCCGGTGGCGGGCGGCCAACACGGCGAAAGGAATGGTGGCAAGAGCCTGGAAGACACTGCCCAGCGGGGCGAACCAGCCGATGACCTCGAGGACGAGGGCTAGATCCCCGAGAACTGCCACTTCGGCGAGCTCGCCTGGCCCGAGCCGCCCGCGGCGTATCGCGCTCACGCGGGCCTCGTTCATGGCTCAAGGCTTGCAGATCGCCGAGGGTGTCTCGGCGCGTGGTCTCTCCGGTCCTTCCCCGGAGATATGAGCAACTACAGTTCCGCCAAGGCCCGGATGGCGGAATGGTAGACGCGGCGGCCTCAAAAGCCGTTGTCCGCAAGGACGTGCGGGTTCGAGTCCCGCTCCGGGCACGCCTTTTGTCCTGGTCAGGGCGTTATCAGGGAGCGCTTACGGGGCTTATGGTGACAACTCGGTGCCAAGCACTTCTCCCAACCGCTCTCGCCGGGCGCTCAGGCGCGAGATGATGGGCTCGATGGCGGCTCGCCGGGAGGCAAGATGTTCCGAAATCGAGGCCGCCGCGCGGCGGGGCGGCGGCTCAAGGACATGACTACTCAGCCACCGGGAGAGCCCGCATGGGAACCCGACCCGGCGACGGTAGCGAGCAACGAGACGTACCCGGTGACGCTCCCTGGTCCGCCGCCTAGCGAGAACCGCGTAATGGCGCGCTTGGCACTGGATGCGGAGGATCGCCTGCTCGAGTTCGCGTTGATCCAGCAGACGCGCAGAGAGGGGCAATGGTTGGACGTCCTCGAAGCGGACAGCAAGCACGGCTCCGTCCACGTCCATCGCTTGATCCGAAGTACGTGCCGGAGAGTAGGGCAACCAGAAGTCCTCAAGCGCATCGAGCGGCTTGCCGATGTGCAGGACGGATACAACCAGGCCTACAGTTTCGTAGTGGATAACTGGCGTGAGCAGGTCAGGAGGTGGAATGATGGCTGATGTGGACCGTGACGCGGTGGTCGCGGCGATTCTCGGACGTCTTCAGGAATCGTCCTTCCGAAAGTTGCTCGCCGTGGCACCAGATGGGACACGTCCCATTCTTCCCGCGCTGCTGTCGGACACGTTCGCTTCAGTGCTCAAGGAAGCGCACGTGGCTGGGGGAATCGCAAATCTCGTCGTGCCGGTGAGCAACGGCTACTTCGTCGTTCAGCTACGCACTAGCCCGGCCGCGGCCCATGAGATCGCCAGCAAGCCCGCCTTGAGAGCTGACTGCACCGTCGGCGTGCTCTTGGCGCGACTCATCCAAGATGGTCCCGAGAACAGCTACGTCGTGCTCAGTCCGTGCGACGGGGAAACAGCCCGGGCGAACCTCGCGGGAGTAGCGGCCTGAGCGGCTGGAAGTCCTTGCGGGTCCTACAACCCGTCCACCATCGCCGCGACGGCGCTCGCCGCCTGACTGCCGGCGTCCTCGAACAAGTGCCCATAACGATCTTGAGTAAAAGCGCACGAGGCGTGGCCGACGCGCTTGGCAATGAGCAGGGGCTGCTCCCCCGCCGCGATCAGGTGCGCGACGTGAGTGTGCCGGAGGTCGTGGAAACGGATCCGGGGCAGCCCTGAGCGGGTCACCCGGCGGTCGAACACCTTGGCGACCGACTCAGGATCGAGCGGAGAGCCGTCAGGGCCCGTGAAGACGAGGTCGTGCTCGTCCTGCCACCCGGCGCCCATCAGGAGCCGCTGCGAGGACTGGCGGGCTCGCTGGGTCCTCAGCGCTGCCACCGTGGCGGGATCGAGGTCGATCCGGCGGCGCCCGCGATCCGTCTTGGTCCGCTCTGCGAAGACGAGGCCGCCGTTCGGCTGGCCACGGACGACGAGCAGTTGGTGACGGACTTCGATCCGGGCCCGCTCGAAGTCGACGTCGCCCCACCGGAGACCGCAGACTTCGCCACGGCGCATGCCTGTCATCGCAGCGACCCGGAAGAGCGGAGCGAGGTCCTCATCGGCGGTCAGCTCGAGGAAGCGCCGCAGCTGGTCCGGCGTCCACCATGCCATCTCCTTCGACCGGGTCGACTTCGCCGACGGAGGGCTCGCCGAGTCGGCGACGTTCCGAGCGAGCGTGCCCACGCGCTGAGCGTCCTTCAGCGCCTTGTGCACGGTCACGTGGATGTAGCGGACCGATCGGGGCGACAGGCCGGCGTCCTCGTGCAACCGGCGCCCGCTGACGAGGAGCTCCGAGTACAAGCCGTTGAGGTCGAGCGCGGTGAGGCTTTCGAGTCGCCGATCGCCGAGCCGATCCGAGACGTAGTCGAGATTCCGGCGGTAGCCGTCGACCGTGGACATCCGCAGTCCCGTCGCCGGCAGTCCGGCCAGCCAGGCGGCGAAGTATTCACGCACGGACATCTTCGAGGGAGCGACGTAGCTTGCCTTCCTGACCGACGTCCGAATGGCGTCAAGCTCTCTCTGAGCATCGGCCTTCGTGCGAAAGCCTCGCCGGTGCGCCCTCTTGCGCTTGCCGTTCGCCATGCCGACGTCGACGAAAAACTCCCACATTCCGGTCGTCGGATCCTTCTGCGGGACGGCGGACTTCGATCGGGTCGTGGTCATTGGTCGGTCTCCTTGCTGCTCGTGAAATCGTTCAGGGCTGGACCTGGGAAGAACTCGGCTCGGCCGGCGCTCGCCGGCGCGAGGAATCCGAGTTTGCGAGCTCGCCGGACCCAGGTGCGGACGGTCTCGACCGGCCGATCGCCTCTCTCTTTGGCAAGGCGGCTGATTACGGGCTTCTTCGGATCTTCAGACTGCAATTCGATGCACCGGACGGCGACTTGGCGGTAGTACTCGTCTCCGAACGGGCGACGGCCGAGAGGAGTCACCCTGGTCGGGAAAGGTTCGGCGATCTCAGCTGCTTCGCGCCGACCGCGCGCCGGATCGAAGAGAGCCTCCTCGTCGTCAGGCGGTGCCAGGGACCTCATGTACGCGGCCAGAGACAGAATCTCAGCGAGCAGGGGACCGAAACGAACTGACTGGATGACGCTGCTCGTCACCCCTCCCCCCGGCGTGACCGCCGTCTCTGGTACCCATTCATGCCTTGCGACAGGCCTGCCTTCGCTGTCGGTCTGATCGAACACGATTCGATCCCCGCCCGGCCGGAAAGGCTCGAAGCACAGCGATCGGAGCACGAGATGTCCCTGCTGGTCCTCCACCTCACCCGTGAGTCTCCAACCCGATGGGTGCTGTGAGGCGAACCGCCCCACGACGGACGGGGTGGCACCAACCTGCGGCTTGCTCAGCGTGACTAGGCCCCATTCCGACATACCCACGATCTTACACAAGCTGGTGACAAACAACAACCCCTAAACCCGCTGATGGTCGGAAACGGTGGGAATCGTCAGGGCGAACCTCCACGTTGCATTTACCACTGGGGCTACCCATAATCTGTCACTATGTTCGACACCATGCCGGACGCACCACTGACGCTCGAGGAGCTCCTCGCTCTGCGGCGCGACCTTCCGAGTCCTGCGAGCCGGCGAGCAATCCGGGTAGCCGCTCGTGTGTCACGCGAGGTAGTGGCCAAACAGTTTGACCCACCGCTCAGTCGTCACACCATCCGGCACTACGAGCACGGCACCCGCAATCCCAGCGGAAAGCACCTCGCTCAGTACGTGGCGATCCTCCGAATGCTGAAGGACGCCTGATGGACAGGATCCCCGACGCCGGTCAACAGCCGTTCGTGCCGTTGTGGTCCGATGACGAGCCTTGCGCGGGGCGCTGGCTAGGGCTTGGGAGGAGCGGAACATATCAAGCGGCGCAGCGAGGAGAGATCGCTGTCCTGCGGTTCGGCCGCCGCGCGGTCGTGCCAACAGCCTGGCTTCGTAGGCAGGCTCAGCTCGACGAACCGGCGGCCGAGTCGTGAGCGAGTGGATCGCCATCGGGGACGCCCTCGAGGAGGTGCTGCTCTGTCTGGCGAACCGGCTCCGGGTCGAGGGCGAGATGGATCGTGCCGACGTCCTTAGTCAGCTCGCCGGCGCTTGGTCCTTAGCTGACAAGCACGAGCGGGACACCTGGCATCGCGACGTGGCCCGAGTCAATGCCGCAGCCGATCCTGCGACGGTGGCTGCTTTCGACCAAATCACGGCGAAGTGGACTCCTGGCCAGCCGCCAGAGCGGCGGCCTGGCTTCGTCGCTGACGTAGCGCTCTTCATGTCCGATGGGCGGCGGCCAACCCGTGAACAGCTTAAGGACGTAGCAAGGATGTTTGTGAACCTCGGCTACGGCGACAACGAGGTGATCGCCGGGCTTCGGCTTGCTGTCGCACGATCAAAGGTCGCGTCGTGAGCCCTCTCATGGTCGATCACATCGTTAACGCCGTCGAAGACCCGTCAGCCGTACGCACTCAACCCGGTGAGCCGCGAGCGTCGCTCAACATTCGCGAGTTCCTCGATGAGCCGGAGCCGGAGCGCAACTACGTGATCGACGGAGTGCTCGAACGTGGCGAACGGCTGATCCTGACCGGCGGGGAAGGCAAGGGCAAGAGCTCGCTGATTCGACAACTGGGCGTTCAGGCTGCTGCCGGCATCCACCCGTTCACCCTCATGACCATGGAGCCGGTCCGGGTGCTTCTCATCGACCTCGAGAATCCCCGGCGTCACTTGAAGACTCAGCTCCGGTCGCTGTATGTGAAAGCAGGCGCTGACCTGGAACCCGATGCCTTCCACGTCGAGTCAGCGCCAGCAGGCATCGACCTGCTGCTGGCCGTGTGGCGGGCGTGGCTGCTCGATCGTGTCGTTGCGAACGCACCGGACCTGCTGCTGATCGGCCCGCTCTACAAGCTCGCCTTCGGCGACCCGTGCAGCGAGGAGGTGGCTCGCGTCGTCGCCTTCGGCCTTGACGACGTGAGAGCAAAGCACGACCTCGCCATCGTCCTCGAGGCCCACTCGCCCTACTCGTCGAGCGGTGGTAAGCGACCCCAGCGCCCCTACGGAGCGTCTCTCTGGTCCCGCTGGCCGGAGTTCGGCATCCACCTCGGCGACGACGGGGCACTCTCGCACTGGCGCGGGCCCCGAGACGAGCGGGATTGGCCAGCCATGCTGAAGCGAGGCGGGGAGTGGCCCTGGACCGTCGAGAGCAACCAGCGTCAGGTGACCTTTGCTCGCATCGTCGACCTCACGCGAGAGCGCGGCAAACGGCTGTCGCTGCGGGAGCTCGAGCAGACCTTGAACGTGCCGAAATCGACGATCGACCGCGCCGTCGCGGCGAACCAGAGGGTCTACGACGAGCTCGTGGCCGAGATGTCCGAGGTTGGGCTGTGATCACAAACCCGCAGGTCAGAGGCCTGAACAGGGGTGGGACACCCCTCGAAATCACAAACCCGCAGGTCAGAGCGTTTTGTCCCGCTGTCCCGTCCCACTGTCCCGGAAAAGGTGGGACAGCCAAAAGTGCTGGTCACAGGCTCGCAAAGTGGCGATTTTGCCAAAGTGGGACAGTTGGGCTGTCCCAACCCGTGTTAAAGCCCTGCTCAGAAGGGGTGTCCCACTGTCCCTACTACGTAGGTGGCTGTCGTGGGACAGGCCACCATCCACCACGTAGGCACCCGGGCAACGGAGGGTCATGATGAGCGATCCTGTCGTGAACATCCTCGGTCCGCTCGAAGGAGCAGAGATCCCCGGTGGGTGTGATGACTGCGACGCCTACCAGACAGTCGAGGCCGTGCAGAGCGGAGTGTGGGTGCTGACGGTCCACCACGACGACAGTTGTCCCACTTGGATGGCGATACAGCGGAGGCGGTCGTGATGGGCTCCTCCCTCTGCCGACCTGTTCGAGCGCGCCTCCAGTCGTCCGCCCTTTACCACGCCCGCGAGACCTCCACCGGCTCGCTTGGACCGTCAGCGAACAGTCACCAGGTCTGGCACCGGGAGGGTAAAAGAGCAGGTCAGGCCGGGCGGAGTGCGATTGAAGATCACACTTCCTATGTGCACCCTCGGTGTATCTCACTCCTGAGGCACCCCGGCCTTATGCCTGAGTGGCGGGCGTGGAGCGGACCAGCGGCGTTTTTGGGTCGTCTGGCCGCGCCGAAATTCCGTGAGCCTTTTTGGAGGACCCGATGAGCCCTCGCCAAAGTGGCCCCTGGCAGCCAGGCAAGCCCCCGAGAGGCAATACGTGGCACCTCAAGCACGGGGCCCGCAGCCCCCGAGTCATCGCCGAGACGATGGCGCAGATGCTGCCCGGAGTGATCTCCCGGGCACCCTGGCTGAACGACGAGCTGTACGAAGACGAGCGACAGCGCTACCTGCGAGCAAGCGCCGTCTCCGAGCTGCTCTCGAACTACATCCTCGGTGTCTCGGAGAACGAGGGCATCGAGCACGTCGCCGCCCGCGTCCTCGAGCAGTACGTCGCCAGCACCCGCCTCGCCTCGCAGCTGGCCGACAAGCTCGGGATGACACCGCGGTCCTACGTCGAGATTCACAGCATCATCGCCTCGATGCGGAGTCCAGAGCACACCCTCCAGGAGATGCTGGAGAACGGGCGGTTCGCGAGCGAGCGCGCCCAGGAGCGGCGCCGGCTCGCTCTCGAACAGTCGGAGCAGCCCTCAGCCCCAGGAGAAATCGGGCCTCCTGACGTACTCCCGGACGCCCCCAGCGCCCCAGCCGTGGCATGCGCCCCCGATGCGGACGATCCTGAGGACTCGCCGGCGTGATCGTCAGACAGCCCGGCGTCCTCGTGCCGGCGGAGCTTTGTGGCCCGCTCGCTCACGTACTCGAGCAGGAGCTGGTACGCCTCCGTCGGGACAGCGTCACGATCCGCCCTGAGGTCGAGCACCTGGCCGCCGAGCTCGGCTCGTTCGCGACTGCCGACGGGACTGCCGCCGGACTGCCGTTGCTTGACGAACCGACTGCCGAGCCCGGATCGTGGGCAGCGATGACGACAACAGACGCGTCCGAGGTGCTCGGCACGAGGGAGCGAAACATCGTGGACTTGATAAGCCGCGGCCAGCTGGTCGCCGTGAAGGTCAACGGCTCGTACCGCATCGACGCCGCCAGCGTCCGGGCTCGGGCCGAGAAGCTGGGGCGAGCCTGATGGCCGGCCGCCTCACCCTGCTCGGGCTGGCTCCTCCGGGGACGCCGGTGAGCCTCTGCGCCGTCGGCACGAACACCCTCGTGGCGACGTACACGAACCAGGCCGGTAGCGGCCTGGCGGCGGCAAACCCTGTCATCCTCGATCCCCTCGGCAACCTGAACACCTTCGTGCCGGCGGGAGACGTCGACGTCGTCTGGTCGGCCGGTTTCGACACGGTGAGGGTGACCTTCTCGGTCCGCGAGGATCCGAACTTCACGACTGGTCACGCGTGATGGGCCTCCTCGGGAACCGGCAGCAGCCCGCAGCAGCCCCGGCCCCGACTGAACCCCGCGACCTAGCGGCCGAGCTCGTCGTCGCCCAGACCGCGCTCGGCGAGGCCCAGCAGCGCCAGTCGGCGCTCTATGCGGCTGCGCAGTCGGCGAAGGCGCTACTTGCTCACACCCGCGAGGGCGTGGCCGCCGGCAAGTCGCTCGTGGTCGACGGTGAGGACGCCTTCGGCAGCGCCGCCTTCCACCGTGTGAAGTCCGATGCCGAGTTTGCCGAGCTCAAGATCGAGGCGGGCGTCAAAAGGCTCCACGACGCGACCATGATCGAGCGGCGAGCCCGGGCCAAGATCCTCGCCGCCCAAGTAGCTGCCGAGTTGCCAGCGCACGACGACGCCATCAACGCCGCCATGGAGCAGGCAAAAGTGGCCCTCGACGTCCTCCTGGCGGCGCGAAACGCGAGAGAGCAGAAGATCAAAGCCGTCTCCCGACAGGCGGAGGACTTGCGAAGCGACGACGATCGGTCCGTCGTCCGCTGGGCGCGGGTCGGCTTCGAGCTGAGCGTCGGCGGCACGCGCGTGGGTCAGCGGAACGTTGCCTATGAGGCCGGGCAATACCTGGAGCCGGTACTGACCGACCTGTTCCGGTCGATTCCCGGAAGTGGGAGGGTGTAATGCCGTTCGATCCCGAGCTCGCACGAGCCATTCGCGAAGCCGCCACACGCGGCACTGATGGCAGCCCACTGCCAATAGGTCACCGGCGCACCCTCAGTCCTACCGAGGTGGCCAGGCTGCGCGAGTCCCTTCGATCGGGCGGTGCCGGGTTCGGTGAGGTGGCGCGCCCGCCAAGCCCGGCGCCGGCCGCGACGCCGCCAGTCGCCGGCAGCGTCGCGGAGCAACGGCCTGAGTGGCTCACTGCCGGCTACGTCGAGAAAGTCGTCGCCGAGGTCGCCGCACGGGCAGCCGGGCTCGTGAAGCTCGAGACGGACCGAGGCAAGCTCGCCGAGATGTCGAACGAGGCCTTCGCCGAGCACGTGGCCGCCGTCGCAGAGGCGGCCGAAATGGCAGGCGCACCGCTCCCACCGGCATGTATCGCCGACGGCAAGGCGCTTGCCGAGATGAGCGACCAGGAGTTCCGCAGCTACTCCGAGCGGCTTCTCAGCGCGCCGGCACGCCTCGAGGCGCGCCCGCGCAAGCGCCAGGTGAACGAGACCGTCGACGTCGACAACCTCGCCTCGCTCTCTGAGTCGGCCCGAGTCGCAGCCTCAGGAGGACCGACAACCCGCACCGAGGTTGGTGAGGAAGCAGGGAGTGAGGCCATTCTGGAGGCCCACCGGTCCGCTCTCCGAGCCACGGGGCGCGCCAGAAGCCCTTTCTGGCGCTGAAGATGTCCGGGCCGTGGTGGCAGTCCCGCCGCGGGCTCGGTGTCGCGTTCGTGAGCCTGTTTTGGTACTCCTTCTTGGGCAGCTCCTCACGCCGCGACTGCTCGACGCGTTCGGCCGGTTTTTGCTTCGGGCCGGCCTGCCTGCGTCGAGCGCCGCCGCGACTTGTGGCGCGGCTCGCTCTCGGTGATTGAGGCCTAGCCATGGCCGGCATGAGCGAAGAGCAGGTAGGAGCTAGGTTAACCGTCCTCGGCTCGGCCGAGTTCGTCCGCAACCTGGCGGCGGGGGCAAAGGCCCTCCAGGACTACGCGAAGGCCGCCGACGAAGCCGCAGCGGCCTCTGCTCGTGCTTCTGACGGGCTGAAGGCCTCGGGCGCAGTCGCCGCCGACGCAGCCGTGACTCAATCGGTCGCCGCGGGTGAGACGGCCGCGGCAGCCGACAAGCAACTCCTCCTCGGCGACGCCGCCGTTGTCTCGTCAGGCGGCCTCAAGTCCGCCACCGCCGATGTCAAGGCCCACTCCGCCGCCGTGAAGGAGATGGCGGGGACAGTGGCGAAGTGGGGGTCGCTCGTCGCGACGGGCGCGCTCTATGAAGGCATTAAAAACCAGATGGCGTTCCAGCAGCAGATGCAGCAGAGCGCCCTCGACGCCGGCCTCAAGGCGAGCCAGATCCCCGGGCTATCAAAAGGAGTTCTCGGCCTGTCGAGCCAGTACGGCATCAGCGCGACCAGCATGTCCCAAGGCCTCTACCGCATCGCCTCGGCGGCTCCTGGTCTCCACCAGACCAACGCCGAGCTCCTCACGCTGCTCAAGTCCGCCGCTCAGCTCACGACGATCTTCGGCAACACCGGGAACATGGACTCCGTCTCCCGTATGTACGGCGCCATCAACTCGACCAAGATCGGGCTGACGGAGCACGCGAAGGGCGTCATGACGCCGCTCCAGATCAACGAGTGGGCCAAGGCCGTGGCCGGCCACGGCGACATGTACGGAGGCGACCTCGTCGCTGCCCTTGGAACGGGCGTTCTGACCGGTTCCAAGGCCTACGGGTACTCCCTCAACGACTTCGGCGCGTGGCTTGACACGCTCTCGCCCGCCATGAACGCCTCCAAGGCCGCATCGCTCATCAACCACGGCATGGGGATGCTCTCGGGCCCGACCGCCCAGGCCGGCGAGATGATGTCCCTGATGGGTTCGAGCGTCCTCGGCTACAACCGGGCGAAGTCCAAGGGCGGCCTGCTCGGCCAGATTCAACTCATCCACCAGATGCTGACCAGGCCCCTCACCGGGAAGAACTTCTACTCGAAGTTCTACGGGGAAGGAATGGGCTCTGAGACCGGCGGGACCGGCGGCACGCCCACAGGTGGCACCGCCCTTCTCCGTGCCATGCAGTTCAGCCCTGCCGACATCACGCAGGCCATCAAGGGCGGCATGGCGTCGGTTCCCGGCATGGAGCAGGCGGTCCTCGTCAAGATGTTCGGCGGGGCAAAGGGCGCCACGCCGATCCTGAACCTCGTCAACAACCCCGGCATCCTCAAGAACAAGTACGCGGCGATTCAGGCGCAGGAGAACCCAGCCTCCTACAACGCGTCCCTGAAGCTCGCCATGAAAGAGCCGATCACCCAGTGGCACATCTTCGAACAGACGCTCAAGAACATCACGATCACCCTCGGCCAAGACGTCATGCCCACCTTCGACAGCTTCCTTCACATGATCGAGGGTGCCGGCAAGTTCTTGAGCAAAGAGGGCTGGGCGCGAGATGCCCTGATCTACGGCGGCGCCGGAGTGTTCGGTGCTTCGCTCGCAGTGAAGGGCTACACGGACGTCACCAAGGTTTTCCGGGGTGTCACCTCCATCGGGTCCAAGATTTTCGGCGTCGGCGGCAGCACGGCGGGTCTCGACACCGCAGGCGTCACCATGAACACGGCCGCCGACAAGATGCTCATAGCAGCCGACCGGATGGGTGTCGGTGGCGGTGGGATCCCAGGAGGGCCTAGGGATCCCGTCACAGGAGCCCCGGTCCCTGTGAGTCCTGGCAGTGACGTCCCGAAGACGATCATCCCCGCCATGCCCGGGACCTATGTCAACGGTGTTCGGGCAGTGGACGACATCCCGGGCGCGCTCGGCCCGGGGATGGCGAAGGCCCTCGGCGTGGCCGGTCTGGGGTATCTCGTCTACAGGGTCGCCCGCGATCCCAAGGCCTTCAACAGGGGCCAGTACAACTGGTGGGACAACAACTTCAACAAGGATCTCGCGAACAGCGGCATCCATATCGCCAGTCCGGCCCCCTTCAATACCGCTGCGACGTCAATGGGTCAGGCCTACCAGCGGGCGCGCACCGCCGGCTACCCGACAGGCATGGTCAACAACCTCCCCAACGTGCAAGCGGTAGCCCAGACCCAATCCATCACGTCGATCCTGGACCCGCTGGGTAGAGCTTCGTCCTCGCTCTCCCGGGCCGCTACGGCGTCGCAGGACCTCATGAAGACGTCTGCGAGCGACCTGACCAAGAGCGCCACGGACGTGAGCAAGGGCGGTACGGACGTCAGCAAGGCTGGGACGGCCCTGTCGACGAGCGCGAGCGCCCAGCACGCTGCCGCGTCGGCCCTCAGCAGCGCCGCCACCGACCTCAGTAACGCAGCGGCGCACCTGGCGTCCGAGCAGCTCAACATCGGAGCCATCACGGCCGCCCTGCGGAACAAGACGGCGAGAAGCTGATGGCGCTCGACGCCGCCACCGAGTTCGCCGATCTCTGGGCCTCGTGGCTGCCACGCCTGGCGAAGGACCCGACCGATCCACTGCTCGGCGTGGAGGTCGAGGCAGCCGCCTCGAGGCTCTTGGAAAGCTCGGCAGATCTGGACGAGAGGGACGCCCTCGTGTGGGTGCTCCTGCTCGGCCACCTCCGCAACCTCGGGCGGTTCCTCGTCGACGGGAACGCCGTCGGTGCGTGGGGGGCGTTCGTTCTCATGCAGGATCTGCTCGAGGGGGCGACGGCGATCGCCGTGCAAGCCGCACTCGACGGGATTGGCTAAAAGGAATAAGCCCGGGGGATTAGTTAAGACGCTCGGGCCTGGAGGTCGTCGATGTGCTCTGCCAGTTCAATCACTATCAATGACTAATCACTGATAGCTTGATACGCGGGACCAATCATCTTGGTGAGAACCGCATTCATGTCGGTTTCGTTGCCGACAATTTGCGGTCCCTCGGCCATCTCCTCGATGGAGCGGTACCAGGCCGACGTAGTTAGTCGCTGCTCGAGTTCGTCTTTGAGTGCCATCCTCGGAGCGTACGCCGTCATCGCCGGCACCTGGTAAGTCGGAGCTACGCGCTCGCCCTCCTCATCCTGCGCCGCTCCTTCCCCGTAGTCCCGCCCCAGACGCCCTCGAGCTGATCGTCCGCCAGGGCAAAGGCGAGGCAGTCATCGCACACCGGGCACGACTCGCAGAGGGCTTTAGCGGTGCGGCTATTGCCGCCGACGTCGAGCACGAACGCGGCGGTCCCGCGCCCCCTGCAAGCTGCCTGCGCCTGCCACGGAGGGCGC
>Ga0182024_10002400_pt1 | contig 46475 bp, 45 predicted proteins | sample P32metaG_FD_120480 | JGI IMG/M metagenome (GOLD analysis project Ga0182024, IMG submission 120480) | Permafrost microbial communities from Stordalen Mire, Sweden - P3-2 metaG (Illumina Assembly) | ecosystem: Environmental > Terrestrial > Soil > Wetlands > Permafrost | place: Sweden: Stordalen... | reverse complement strand
GGCGACGCTTTATGCGCGCGGGCCGGCGAGGACATGCCTGACGTGTCGCGCGAAGGCGGCGGCTTCCTTTCCGTGAAGTTTTTTGGACGCGCCCGCCTAGTGCGGATTTTCGATCGCGCGGAGGTCTGGCTCGAATCGCGAAGGCGCGTGATGGAAATCAGGGGCCGATAATGGCAGTCGCGGACGTCAGCGACTGGATCGACGAATTCGGCCGTCCGGGGATGGTTTGGTATGCCAAGCGTCTGTCGGCGAACGACACTCTCGCCACGCACGCGCATCAGGCTGGTCCTTATTTCTCCCGCGAATTTCTTTTCCGGATCTTTCCGGCACTGAACCGTCCTGAAGCCGAGAACCCGGATGTCCGCTTCGACCTTTGCATCGATTCACACGCTGACCGCAGGACGATCCGCGCTGTCTGGTACAACAATCGACGGCGTGGCGGGACACGAAACGAGGCGCGCCTCACCGGCTTCGGTGGCGCCCGTTCTGCGCTCCTCGATGAGGCCAGCACCGGCGCACTCGCGATCTTTGTCTTTATCCTGGACGGGAAGGGCGCGGCGACCGAATGTCATGTCTGGGTATGCGACAATAGATTCCAGGAGGATCTGTTCGAGGAGCGGCTCGGGCCGGTCGAACCCAAGGCATTCGTAATCTGGACACCGGGTACGATTCCGGCGGCCGAGCTATCTGCCCATGAGCCGGGGGCGCCGGCAGAGTGCCGAATTCCGGCCGGTCAGATTCCGCCGGCATGGATCGAACGCTTCCCCAGTGGTGAGGAAATCATCGCGAGAACGATGCAGTTGCGGCCGCCTGTCGGCATGAATGCCGACGCGCGACTGCTTCGGCGAAGGCTCTGCGAATACGAGATGTTCCTGAGCATCGAGGAAGCCGCCTATCTGCCGCGCATTCAGGCGGGGTTTACCTCAATCGACGGCTTCATCGGTCTTGCGCAGACGGTCTTGCAAAGCCGCAAGTCGCGGTCGGGCAACTCGCTCGAACTGCACGCGCGCGAGATCATGAAGGAGGAGGGCCTGCAGCCCGACGCTGACTTCACCCACCGGCCGGTGGTCGAAGGTGGCAAGCGGCCGGATTTTCTGTTTCCGTCACGCGCCGCTTACGACGATCTGCAGTTTCCCGCCGATCGGCTGCGAATGCTCGCCGCGAAAACCACATGCAAAGATCGCTGGCGACAGGTTGCACTTGAAGCGGACAGGATTCCGCTGAAGCACCTGTTGACGCTGCAGGAAGGCGTGTCAGAAGCGCAGTTTCGCGAGATGCGCGAGGCCGGTGTGCAGCTCGTCGTGCCGACCGGCCTGCAATCGTCGTACCCGAACAGCGTGCGGCCCCATCTGATCAATTTCGAGCGATTCATTTGTGCCGTGCGCCTCCTAAACCCTCTGCCACAGCGCGAAGGTTGAACTGCCATGGCGCACTGACCCCAAGAACTGCGCCGCCCGGCCAAAATGTGAACCAAGCTGCGGTTTGTGACCGGGGGGCCATTATCTTGCGCGCGCGTATCCACCTGCAACGTGACATCCTCTTTTGTACGGCAGCCAGAGTCACGACTTTATAGGCGCGTAACCAATTGTTTTGTCTGCATTAAAATATAGTTTACTAGAAATGTCCGAAAATTCTTGCGTACAATTCAAAAATATGAGATACGATTTCTGAAAGACAACGTACATAGCATTTATATGAGAGACAAACGCAAGAAATTTATAGAGTTGGCAGAGGCTAGGGTGACTAGGGCGCTGAGAGAAATCAGACTCATCGGCAATCTCTCCAACCGCAGCGCCTATGCGTGTGAGGATGAAGACGTCCGCCAGATCTTTCGCGCGCTCCAGAAGGGGATCGATGCGGCAAAGACCCGATTTGGCGGCGAGGGAGCTGCAAAGGAAACGGGGTTCAAACTGGAATCATGAGCGCAAGTGAAAAACTCGACGCGAAGGAACTCAGTCTTGAATTCCTGCCGAACGACGCAGAAGAGGAGGAGGGTCTCGGAAATGCCGGTATCGAGACATACCGCGATGAGCCGTACGCAGGCGGCGCACGGGAGGTCGCACAGAACAGTCGCGACGCCGCTGCCGAGCTCCCGGTGCGGATCAGTTTCGATCTGCTCGAGATCCCAACCTCAGACGTGCCGTCAATCGACAGATTGCGAACGGCTGTGGGCGCTTGCCTCGACAAGGCGAAACTGGCGGGAGACGACAAGGGGATCGGTTTTTTCACCCAAGCCAGGAATGTGCTAGGAAACGGCACACTGAAGGTACTCCGGATTTCTGACTCCAACACAACGGGAGCCAGAGGTCCCTCGAAGACCGGAACGCCCTTTCACTCGCTGCTGAAAGGCGCCGGTGTCAGCAAGAAGGATTCCGACACGGCAGGAGGTTCATTCGGCATCGGGAAAAATGCCGTGTACGCAATATCCGATCTACAGACCGTTTTCTATTCAACCGTCTATTTGGACGAGCTGACAGGTACCAAGCGCTTTCTAGCGCAGGGCAAGTCAGTGCTGGTTTCGCACACGGACGAAGCAGACAAGCCAAGGAGGGCCACCGGATACTGGGGTCTTTCGAAATTTCATCCAGTAGAAAATCCGGAAATGGTGCCGGAGTGGATGTGGCGTGATGATCCGGGCCTGTCCGTGTTCGTGCTCGGCTTCAGGCACACACCCGACTGGCAGCGCCGCATCGCATATTCACTCGTCCAGAATTTCTTCTGTGCCGTCCACGACGGCGAAATGGAATTCGCAATCGACCATGGCGGCATAAAGATCGGCCGGCTCAATCTGGATCCCCTCTTTCAAGATGCCGATCTGCGCAAAGTCGCCGAACAGAACGACCGCGCCCAGGAATTCGACCTTTCGCGGAACCTCTACCGGTGCCTCGTGTCGCCGGAATCGAAAGAGGACGTAGTTGAAATCGGCGGTCTGGGGCGTATCCGGATAAGAGTTCTCGTCAACGACGGACTTCCGAAACGAGTGTCCATCATCCGGAACGGAATGGTTATTACAGACAGTCTCGAACATTTCGGCGAGAAGTTCGCCCGATTCCCGATGTATCGCGACTTCGTTAGTCTTGTTGTTCCGCTCGACGATGAGGGCCGTGCGCTCATCAAGAGGCTCGAGAATCCGAAGCACGATGGCCTGTCGGCGGAGCGTCTTCCGGACGAGGCAAAAAGGAACCAGGCAAAATCAGTCATGCGGCGACTCGCCCGGACGATACGCGACACAATCAAGAGCTACACGCTCGCAAAATTCGAGAGCGAGGTCTCCGTCGATGAACTTGCGCAATACTTCGCAACCGACGTCAATAGGAATCCCGCAAATGGCGATTCGGCCGCGGAAGATCCGCAAACGATTAAGTATAGGATCGAACCGAGAAAACCGAAAAACGGCACGCGCGCTGCGCGCGCCGGCCGCCGTGGTGGCACGGGACCTGGTCCGCGGACCGCAAAGGGTGCGGGCGGAGAAACCGCGCGACCAAGAATGCCGTCAGGGCGCACTTCCGCTCAGCCGATCGTTCTGGACGACGTGCGAAACGTCATGGGTGTGGCCGGTCCGCGATCCCGGAGGATATTTCTCACCTCACCAGAAGGGGGAACTGCAAGGATCGTGATCGAGGCTCCGGGACTGAGCGAAAGCGAAAGCTTGATGGTGACGCATGCATCAAATTCAACTGTCACCAACGGGATCATAAGCACGCATCTCAAGGCAAATGAACGCGTAGAACTGGATGTTGAGTTTGCCGAGGCCTACAGGGGGCCGCTCGATCTTCAAGTCGTGATCGAGCCGGAAGGGGAACCAGCCAATGAAGATCAATGAGGAGACGCGATTTCCGCACCCGGTCCTGAGCGAGGATACCGGCGACTACCGCAGCGGAGAATTCGCGATTGAGCTAACAGCCGTGGAGGTGCCCGGCAGGGCCGAAGTCTCGCTCGACTACTGCGTAGTCCTTTCCGAGCCTTCAGTTCGCAAGCTTGTTTCCGAGGACGACGCAGGTGTCGGCGTCTACGTTATGTGCCGCGACACCTATTACAGCAGACTCGTCCCTCTCGGTCTGGCGGACAGCCGGTTCACATTCGAACCCGGCGCACTAGTCGGACGCGTGACAGTGCGGCCACTCATTTGGGCGCGGAAGCACATTGCGGGTTTTTCAGTCGCAAACTGTCATCCGGAGTTTGGTGAAGAGTTTGTGGATTTCGACGCAGGAGATGTCCTCGCTCTTGGCGATGAGGCTGTCCTAAGTGTGGGTCGCGAAAAGCTCACGCAGATCGAGTCGATCTTTGCGCTGGCCAAGTCCGTTGCCCTGCCAGACGACACCCTGAGTGTCGACCTTGACTGCGACAAGATCAGAATTCTGGCTGCGCCGAACATCTACGACACGGTGAATACCTTGCGCGGTCTCGGCGCCGGCAGACCAATTATTCTGAACGGAGTGTACCTTCCAGCTGTAATGCAGGTTCTGGACAGTCTCAGCGCGGGCGCTTCCTCATACGAGAGCCGGCGCTGGTACCGCGTCTTCAGCGCGAAGTGTGATCATTTCTCGATAAGTACTGATAGCCCTGAGCTTTGGAGGGATTCTCAGAAGCTGCTCGCGGCGCCATTCGGAGAAATCAACCGAAACAGGGAGATCATTGGCGGATGAGCATCGAAAAGTTGAAATACCTGTCGACCGAAGCTGTCGAAACCCTGCGTTCGAATCTAAGAAAAAACGTCGCCCGCTACAGGTCAGGCGACTTCAGTGATCTGATGGCGGCGGGCGACTGGTGCATCGAACTCGATCTCGACGTTGATCTTACTCCCCTTGCCTCCCTCGATTCGGCCGGCTCACCCGAATCAGAGATCGCAAACTCGAAGCGTGTCTGGAATGCACTGCATCGCCTTCAGCCGAGCGTGGCATATGAAGAAGGCATCTGGGTCCGGCTTACGCACGTTGAGTGCCTGCAGTATGCAAGACAGCGATGGCTCGACGGACCGTACGACGATGACAAGTTGGAAAAGCTCGTCACGGACCATTTTTTTGCAAACACGCTCAACAGACGCCGTGATGACAATGCAATCTCCCGCCTCTGGTGGAATGCATTCATTGCAGACCTGACCCTTCCAGGCACGGATCTTCAAATGCTGAGCGTGGTTCTGCGAACGGCGGATTTCCGAAGCAATCTCATCGAGAGAAGTTCGACCGCAAGCAGACCATCGCTTGCATCCGCAATCGTGCGCGCTATGCAGCGACATCCATGGGTCACCGAACGGGAGGACAATTTCCGCCTGTTCATGCGTGCAGTAAACATGGCCGGTGGGGGAATCGTATTCGAGGCGATGGCCGCTGCTGAGATCGATGCTTTTGCGAACGATTGTGCGTTCCGCGCGGGAATGCCTGTTCCGGCTCAACAAATACGGGTTTAATAGATCCAGCGACAGTGAATGCACTACCCACTTTGAAGATCGTTCCGCAGCCGGGCTCTTCGTGACCGTTGCCGGTGCTCTTGCACGATTTGATGCCTCCAAAGAAAGCGGCACCGTAGAAGTTCCCCTTCGTATCTTGCACCAGCCCGCTCTGGGGGTTCATTCCGTCCGTTCCGGTGAAGGTATGAATTAATCTGAATTTACGCTTCGGGGTCATCTTGAACAGAGTCCCGCAGCCCAAATCCTGGTCATCCCAACCACAATCCGGCGTGCCGCCATAAGGGTCCATGCCATAAAGGTTGCCTTTCGCGTCCAAGGCGACGGGAGCGTTCAACCAACCGCTAGCCACAGAGCCCGAAGGGACGTAAGTTGTTTCCGTCCCGTCCGGCGCGAGCCTGAAGACGACGGACAAGTTGTTATCGCCCAAGCCCTGCGTGGTCCCATACAGCTTGCCGCCAGTGTCCTCCGCTAGGGCAACCATCGGATATCCGCCATTCGTGCCGCCCGTAAAGTCGTAGAGGACAGTCAGGTTGCCAGCGGTGTCGACCTTGTAGACCATTCCGTACCCGACGGCGACGGCGGCCGCGAAGCGTTGACAGAGGAAACGACAGGCTGGGTATTGAGCCACGAATTCACATTCCGGGTGCCGACGCTGTTCAGAATGCGGAACGCAACACGAAGCGCTGCGTCATCCGAAGCAGTCGAGTACAGCGTGCAGCCAGGCGTGACGAGATCTCAGTTCTTCTTGCTGCCCAGAAGGAAATTTGCCATGTCCGCCGAAATCTTCGCCGCCGCTCCCCCGCCGAGGCCCCCGCTGCGCACATAGGTCAGCACCGTGTAGCGGGCGGTGTGCGCGCGTTCAAAGGCAATGCCCGCAAAGATTCCATCCAGCAGGCGCGTGCCGCCAGGGCCACTTCCGGTCTTTCCACCGATTTGTCCCTTAACGCCAAGTCTGTCCCGAATTCCACGCGCTGTACCAAAACGCACAGTATCGATCATTGCCGACTGAAGCAGGCGGGCCGTGTCCGGACGTATAGCCCGCCCACCGCCTTCCCCCGGCGCCGTTCCACCATTTGCAATAATCGGAAGGAAGTGCGACAGGCCCCGCGGCGTTGCGCGGAAACCGGTTTCGCCGAGCGACATTGCATTCGCCCATTCCGCGTCGCCGGTGTCGGATGCGAGGGTCGTACAATCGGTCACGCCCCGGTGGCATCGCGGAAAACCGAAACGCTCCAGATCGCGGAGCAAAGTGGCGCTTCCAAGAGCGTGGCGGAGGTTCATCGCCAATTGTCGCCCGGCCTCGTCCGAACCATAGGCCACCAATGCGCCGGGGTCGCCGGCAAACCCGGCCGGCAATGCCCCACGGTGCTCCCAAAACATGGCCGCGGTGAATAATTTCACGACGGAAAGCGGCAATACCGGCGTGTCCGAATCCAGTGCGGAAACGATTGTGCCGCTTCTCACATCCTGTACCACTATGGCGCCCTTCAGGTGCCTCCCGGAAAAGAGCAGACGAGCTTCGACATTGGGCGCGAGCCATTCCGTTCCGGCCGAGAGGCTTTGAGCAGAAACCATATAGCCAAGAAGTGTCGCCACGACCGCGATTGCGCCGGCGGGTGCAGAACGGCAATGCGGCGCTCTTGAAAGCATGAAATTTCCTAAATCCAGATTACGATAACAACAATCATCTATGAGAACGATCGGCCAGCCCGGGAGAATACAGCGCAGGGCTTCGGGAGCGGCTCAAAACCCTCCTTCGGCTGTCGCGCCGTTGCGGCAGCAGTGTCAGCGCTGAAAGAAACGTCCCGAAATCGAGCCGCAAGGAGCGGCAACCATGCACCGGTGAGGATAGAAGTGAGAACCGGGTTCCCGCAATCGGTCGAGAGCCGCGCGTTCAGAGATTCTGCCACGCGCGTTCGCCGGCTTGTCTGGCGTTGCGGCCCGCTCGCGCCCGCCCGGTGATACGTGAGTTTTGAGCGGCAAATTGCAAGAAACCTTCGTAACGAATTGGTCCTTGCGCACGGCCGAGCGCCGGCCGGTTCGCGTGTCTCACCTGCCGCGAGAAGACGACCTCACTTTCTTCGCAAAAAGCCGTGATTTACGTTTCCATCCGCGTAATATCCCCCGATCGCGCCCAGGGCATTGATGCTGTCGGGAGCAATTTCCGTTGATCCCGAAACATTGAACACCGTGAACGTTCCATCGGCAGCCCGCAAGAATCCGTGACCTACTTGGTTGGTATCCACGTACGATCCCGCGATCGCGCCCTTGGCATTGATGCTGTAGGCGATCGTGTATAGCGATCCCGAGGGGTCGACCGTCGTGATCGTTCCATCGGCAGCCCGCACAAAGCCGTGGTCCACGGCGTTGCCATCCTCGAAATATCCGGCGATCGAGCCCTTGGCATTGATGCTGACGGCATAGGTGTCGATCGATCCCGAAGGGTCGAACGACGTAATCGTTCCATCGGCAGCCCGCACAAAGCCGTGATAGACGCGGTTGTTATCCTCGTAGTATCCCGCGATCGCGCCCTTGTCATTGATGCTGAAGGCATAGGTGAAGTTTGATCCCGAAACGTCGAACGTCGTGAACGTTCCATTTGCAGCCCGCACAAAACCTTGAAAAATGCCGCTGTCAAAATATCCCGCGATCGCGCCCTTGTCATTGATGCTCTCGACAGAGGTTTTGCTCGATCCGGAAGGGTCGACCGTCGTGACCGTTCCGTCGGAAGCGCGGACAAAGCCGTGATACACGTCGCTGCCGTCCTCGTAGCTTCCTGCGATCGAGCCCGTGGCATTGATGCCGTGGGGAAAGGTGCCGATCGATCCCGAAGGGTCGAACGTCGTGATTGTTCCGTCGGAAGCCCGGACAAAGCCGTGATAAAGGAAGGTGCTGTCCTCGTAAACTCCCGTGATCGCGCTGTTGACGTTGATGCCGTAGGCATAGGTGTCGATTGATCCCGCAGGGTCGAACCTCGTGATCTTTGCCGCCGCATTCACCGACACACCTGATCCCAGGATGCAGAGCGCTGTGCAAAAGGTCAGAATTCCACTGCGCGACGCACGACTTGACGGCCACGCAAAAGCAATCGGTTCCTGCATCATGTCTTTATTCCCCATGAAGAAGGCCGCACCCTCAAAAAAGCCTCCCTTGGAGTTCCTACGCTTACCAGTTGGTCATGTCGATAGCGCGGTCTTGGTTGAGTTATTGATTTTACCCAGCGCACCGGACCGGATTCGAAACCGCAGTTGAGGTCCCTCGAAAAGCTCACCCTTCGATCCTTCGACAGGCTCAGGGCGAGGATTCTTTCTGAAAGGAAATTCTCATGGCGGACACCGTTCCCACTGCGGCTGATGCCGCGCGCCCGGTTGCCCAGGACGAATACCGCATACTGTTGCAGAACGATTTCCATTTGTTTCTGCACCGCAGCTTCTGTGAGCTCAATCCCGTGCGCGCCGGCATGGTTGCCCGCGCCCGCGACTATCGCTGGTCGAGCTACCGCGCCCACGCGCTCGGTGCGGCCAATGCGCTCCTGAGCGACCATCCACTCTACCGCGCGCTCGGCCGCACCAAGGCCATCCGGCAGGAGGAATACCAGCTTCGCTTCCGTGCGGAAGCCGACGAGGAATTCGTCGCCGCCTTGCGCAACGTCGCTCCTCCGTGAAATCGCAACAATCGGCATGATGCTCTTTATGCGGATCAGCCAGAGGAGCAGCTCGTCGATAAACGCCAGACCCCATCGCGCCGCGCATCCTGTTGCGGGCCAGCGAGGTGCAATGACGCCCAGAGCCGCGAGACAGTCTCCATCGCAGGAAGGCAAGATTCGCTGACGCAGGTTTCCATTTCGCGGCATGCCGGCCAGAGGGGTCGAAAATGCCCCATCGCGAACCTACATGACAGATCCGGCCCGGCGACGACGATGCAGCACATCACCCCTCTCGTTCTGCAATATGGACTTCTCATCGTCTTCCTGAACGTGCTGCTTAGTCAGGGCGGCGTGCCGCTCCCCGCGTGGCCCACGCTGCTGATCGCGGGCGCGCTCAGTCTGGCCGGCGGCGCTTCAGTTCCGGCGGTCCTGGCTGCGGCGATCGCCGGTTCGATGATCGCCGATGTGGCATGGTACGCGGCGGCCGCGCGGCTGGGACGCCGCGTGCTGGCGCTCTTGTGCCGGATTTCGCTCTCGCCGGATTCCTGCGTACGCCGGACGGAGAGCGTATTCGCCCGCATCGGCACGGTGGCGTTGCTTTTCGCCAAGTTCGTTCCCGGCCTCGGCTACATCACGGTTGCCATGGCGGGCACGACGGGAGTGAGCCTGCCGCTTTTCCTGCTGCTGGACGGCTTCGGCGCGGCGGCCTATTTCGCCGTTCCCGTGGTGCTCGGCCGCGTCTTCCACAGCGCGATCGCCGCCATCCTCGCGACGCTGGCCGAGCTAGGCGAATACGGCATGGTCATCGTGTTTGGCGCGCTGGCGATTTATTTGTGCGAGCGCTGGATCGCGCGGCAGATTTTCATCCGCCGCCTGCGCATGGACCGCATTTCGGTGGACGAGCTGGCCGACATGATGGAACGCGGCGACCGTCCCGTCATTTTCGACGTGCGCCCAACCGAGGCGCGTCTGAGGGCCGGCATCATTCCCGGTGCGGTGGCGGCCCATGTGTCAGACATCGCGGACGTCTTGAAGGAATATCCGCGCGACGCAGAGATCATCATCTATTGCGCATGCCCCAACGAGGCCTCGGCGGCGCTGGCCGCGCTGCATCTCAGGCGCGCGGGCTACAGAAAGATTCGTCCCCTGCTCGGCGGAATCGACGCCTGGACCCAATCCGGCCGCCCGATTGAAATTCCGGTTTGATTGCCACGGGCGCGTCCCGCTGCGCGCCACATGAAACGCGCGGCACCCCCCTTACCATGGCCGGTCGACCCCTTGGGAGCGGCTCCAAAATCGGACAACTCGTGTGCTACGTAACCCGGACATATCGTGTGCTACCGACACGTTTTGGAGTGTACCTTGCCGTCCAGCGCCGCCGCGTAGATACTGTGCGCGCTCCGATCGAGAGATACCGCTTGCCTTCCCAGGACACCGTGGCGCGCGACGCCGCCGAAACGACCCACGCCACCACAAACGTGATGTTGCTGGGGATCGTGCTTGCGATCTCGCTGGCGCAGTTTTTCCTAGTGCCGCTGATCCTGCCCGCGAGCGCTTGGATGGCGGTGGCGCTGATCTGCCTTTGTGCGCTGACGACGCCGCTGCATTGGGGGCTGATGCACGAGTCGATCCACGGAAATCTGTTTTCCGATCCTTCGGCCAACCGCCGTGCGGGGCGGGCGCTGGGCAGCTTGCTGTGCCTGTCGTGGGACGTGATGCGCTTCGGCCACCTTCTGCATCACAGCAACAACCGCCACGAATTCGACCGGCCGGAAGCCGTGCCGCCAGGCGGATCGCGGGCCCGCTCGGCCGTACCCTATTTCCTGAAACTCCTCGGTGGCCACGCGCTGATTTCGGCGGTTTCTTCGATCGGTCTGGCGCTGCCCTCCGGAGTGGTGGCGCGTCTCGTTCCCAATGTGGAACCGATGCATGGCGCGGCGCTGCGGGCTTTCACAAAACCCGAACGGCAGAGGCGAATCCGCGGCGATCTCTGCGTCACGATCCTCGTTCTCGCGATCTCGGGATACTGCTGGGGTGCGCATTGGCCGATCCTCGCGGCCGCCATCGCGGCCCGATTTGCGATCCTGTCGCTGCTCGACAATGCGCCGCATTACGGCACCGCGATCGGTTCCGGCACCTATGCGCGCAATACAAACCTGCCGCATTGGGCACACTGGTTTGTCATGGGCCACAATTTTCACGGCATCCATCACGGCGCGACGGGCCTCAGGTGGCAGGAGCTGCGCCCCGCCTTCGCGAGGGCGCGCGCGGGTTATGACGGCAGCTGGAGCGCGATGGTGCTGCGGCAGTTCCGGGGGCCACTCGTTCTCGAGTGAACGCGAAAAAGCCGCGGCGTGCCAATCGGCGCGTACACCTCCTCGGGTACAAACGTGCGTCTGGCGCCTGCCGTATCTGTTTCACATGAAACAATCGGTCGCGCTTTGGTCCTGTTCCTCCTGTTTTTCGCCGGACCTTCCCTGTTCACCGAAATAAATCCGAATGCCCAAGCCGTTGATAGTCCTGTGCATTCGCGTCGCAATGCGGCGGATTTCCCCCGTTTGCGTGCGAATCCCCTGTATTTCGCCTGATAAACAGGAGCGCCACGCGCGATCATCCCGACTGCGCGACAGAGGCGGTGCGCACGGCTTCGTCGGCAGCGCTGAATAGCGCCTGCGCCTTGTTGACGGTTTCCTGGTATTCCGACTCGGGCACGCTGTCGGCAACGACGCCGCCGCCCGCCTGCACATACATCATGCCGTCCTTGACCACCGCCGTGCGCAGGACGATGCAGGTGTCCATCGTTCCGTTCGCCGCAAAATATCCGACCGCGCCGGCATAAGCCGCGCCGCGCTTCTCGGTCTCGAATTCGTCGATGATTTCCATGGCGCGGATTTTGGGCGCGCCGGTCAGCGTGCCTGCCGGCAGTCCCGCCGCCAATGCGTCGATGGCATCGAGGCCCTCTCGAATTCTTCCTTCGACGTTGGAGACGAGATGCATCACATGCGAATAGCGTTCGACGAAGAAGCTCTCGGTCACCCTGACGCTTCCCGTTGCCGCAACCCGGCCCACATCGTTGCGGCCGAGATCGAGCAGCATGAGATGCTCAGCGAGCTCCTTGGGATCCGCCGCGAGCTCGCTGGCAAACATGGCGTCCTCTTCCGGCGTAGCACCTCTTGGGCGGGTGCCTGCGATGGGGCGTATCGTGACTGTGCCGTCGCGCAAACGCACAAGGATCTCCGGGCTGGAACCCACAATCGCGAAACCTGGAAACGCGAGATGATAGAGGAAGGGCGAAGGGTTGAGGCGTCGCAGCGCGCGATAGAGAGAGAAGGGCGGAAGCGCGAAGGACCTGCGAAAACGCTGACTGGGCACGACCTGGAAAATATCGCCGGCGCGGATATAGGCCTTGGCGCGCTCCACGGTGGCCAGATACTCCGCGCGTGTCATGTTGGATTGCGTCAACTCCCCGGACGCCGGTTGAGAAAGCGATGGCTGGGCGGGCAGGGGGGCATCAAGACCGGCGGCCGCGCCGGAGAGCCGGCGGCAGGCCCGGGCAAAGGCTGCGTGCGCATCCACGCCCGCCTGCGGCCAGACGGGCGTGACGAGAACGATCTCGTCGCGAATATTGTCGAAGACGGCCGTGATCGTCGGACGCAGGAAAATTGCATCGGGAAGACCGAGCGTATCGCGAGGAGGAGACCCCAGGCGCTCGATCAGCCGGACCATGTCGTAGCCCAGGTAGCCGAACAGCCCGACGCTCATGGGAGGAAGCGAGTTTGGGAGTTCCATGCGCGTCGCCTCGAAGAGCGCGCGAAGGGACTGCAGGGGTCGATCTGCCGGTTCCGAGGGCACAAAGCCTGTCGGGGCGCCCGATGCGGCGTGGTCGATTTCCGCCCGGCCACCCCGGCAGCGCCAGACGACGTCAGGATCGATTCCGATGACGGAATATCGTCCGCGGTTCTCGCCGCCCTGAACGCTCTCCAGCAGAAAAGTATTCTCGCGCGACAGTGCGAGCTTCAGATAGGTGGATACGGGAGTTTCGAGGTCCGCAATCCGCCGTGCGAATACGGCCTGGCCGCGGCCCTGGCTATAGATATGCGCGAACGCCGCAAAACCGGGCTCGATCTCCATGAGACGGTTAGGAACCGCCCGTCACACGGTCGGCCTGCTGCTGATTGATTGTCACGCCCAGTCGGGCACGCGCGGCCATTGCGAGCGTGGTGTCGAAATCGGAGGCGGTCTGACCGCTGAGGCTCTGCCCGAAGCGCAGAAAGTAGGGGTTCCCGGCGAGCGACGCCGGATGCTGCACACCCGTAATCCGCGCGATCACAAGCCCATCGCCTTTGGCCGTCGGCGCCGTGACCACGCTGCCGGGTTTGGCAGCGAACAGAGCCCGTACCAGCTCCGGCGACAGCGCAGCCGTCTTGGCGTCGCGGCCCACGGCGCCTGTCGATTGCACACTCGCATGCAGCTTTGCCGCGATGGGGGACAGGCTCTTGCCGGTTTGGGCCTCGCGCACCAGCCGGCCCGCCATCTGCGAGAGACGCTGTTTTTGGTCATCCGCGGTCCACGCGGCTGCTACCGCCGCGCGCACGGAGGCCAGCGGTTTGAGCCTGGGCGGAATCACGCCATTGACCTTGATCACGTAGACGTTTCCGTCGGACGACGGAAAGGGATCTCCTTCCTCGCCCACATCGGATTTCTGCAGCTGGGCAAGAAAATCCGGCGAGGCCGGGAGCGACGCCTTCGTTCCTTCGGGAGTCATTCCGTTCTTGTCCACCGCAGGAACATGGACGACGCGCATTCCTGCGCGCGCTGCCGCCTGGGCAAGCGAATCGCCGCTCGCGCTCGCGTCGTCGAATGCGTTTGCCACGTCAGTGAGCTTGGCGCTGGCGAGCTGGTTCAAAACGTCCTTGCGCAACGAATCCTTTACATCGGCGAAGGATCTGCTGAGGCCCGGCGTGATCTTGTTCACATGCAGCAGCACCCAGCCGAAGGTGGATTTGATCGGCTGCGTCACACCGCCAGACGGCAAAGCGAAAGTCGGCGGACCACGGTCGTTTCCCAAATCGGCTTCCACAACTGTGCCAAGCGACGTGTCCTCACTCTTGAGGCCGCGCTGTTTGGCCAGGTCGGCGAAGCCCGTCCCCGCATCGATCTTCGTGCGAGCGGCTTTGGCGCTCGCTTCATCGGGAAACGTGATCTGATCCACGTCGCGCTTTTCGGCTATCTGGTACTGATCCCGCCGCAGTTCGTATTGCTGCTTGAGTTCCTCGTCCGTCACATGCACCTTGTTCATCACGTCCTGCGGGCCCGCGGCCGCGTAGGTGACATCGCGATATTCCGGCGTGCTGAATTGCGCGGCATGGGATTTGACGTAGGCGGTCAGGTCGGCATCGCTGGGCGCCCGCGGGCTACCCGCCGCATTTTCGGGCACCACAACATAGTCGGCGGCACGCTGCTCGTTGAGGTAATCGAATAGAAAATGCGTATAGCCCTGCGGCAGTTGGAAGCCGTCATGGACCGCGAGGAGCAGCTGCTCTCGGGCGAGGTCCTGGCGCTCGATCGCAACGAAGCTGTCCTCGGTGAAGCCGGCGCGTGAGATCGCCTCTTCAAAAGTCTGGCGGTCAAACGAGCCAAGGGGCCCCTTGAAGGCGGCGATGGCCCGGATTGAGCTCGATACCTGGGCGTCGGGTGTTCGTATGCCGTACTGCGCGGTCAGCTTATCGATCGCGGTCCGGCTGATTTCCATCTGCAGGGACTGGCGGTCCAATCCTTTGGCATGCGCCTCTTCTGCCGAAACGGCGTGGCCGAGCTGGGAGCCCTCGTTGCGCAGAAAGTTGCGGTAGTCACGCTGAAAAACGTCGGCGGGAATCTTGTCACCGCCGACAGCGGCCACGCTTGTGTCGACGTTGCCCCGGAAAATGTCGGCGATGCCCCAGACGCCGAAGCTGAGAGCGAGGCCGCCCAAGAATATCGAGGATATCCAGGACTTGGAGAGGCGACGCAACTTTTGAAGCATGAGTATGGGTCCGATGGCGGCAGAAAGCGGCGGATGATAGGGAGGGGCATACACAACGGCAAGCCGAGGCAGGGCATGCGGTCATTGATCGTGGGCAATTGGAAGATGAACGGGGTGGGCGGTTCGCTCGCCGAGATCGCCGCGGTAGCAGGCTGGGTCGAAGTCCATCGTCCCGCCGGCGACGTGCTGATCTGCCCGCCTTTTACACTCGTCGCCCCTGCGGTTGCGACCGCGGCCGGACGTGTCGCGGTTGGCGGGCAAGATTGTCATCCGCAGCCTTGGGGCGCCTTTACGGGCGACGTGAGTGCGGAAATGCTCGCCGATGCCGGTGCGGCGGCGGTGATCGTGGGTCACTCCGAACGGCGGCGCATGCACCATGAAACCGACGCCCTGGTGATGTCGAAAGCCGAGGCGGCGGGACGCGCCGGCCTGGTTGCCATCCTATGCGTCGGCGAATCAGAGGCAGAGCGTGATGCGGGACAGGCGCTGGATGTCATCGGCAGGCAGCTCGGCGCGAGTTTGCCTCCTGGCGCAAACTCTTCCAACACCGTCCTGGCTTATGAGCCCGTTTGGGCAATCGGAAGCGGGCGCACGCCGTCATTGGACGAAATCGTCCAGATGCATTCCCACATTCGCGATCGCCTTGAAGCCCGGCTGGGCAGCGAAGGCGAGCGGCAGCGCATACTTTATGGGGGATCGGTCAAGCCGGCGAATGCCGCGGCGATCCTGGCGTTGCCGGATGTGAACGGCGCTCTGGTGGGGGGTGCAAGCCTCATGGCCGCCGAATTCCAGGAGATTGTCGCCGCCGTCGCCCCCCGCGCATAAGTCCCACACGTTCCCGCGGCTGTTCAGGCCGGTGGGGTGCGCGACCGGAGGTGAATCGACCGGGCCGGCGAGAGGGTTCGCTGGGCTGCCTCTTCCCAGCACCGGTACTTTGTCCTATGAGCGGCGACGAAATTCGGATTTTTCCGCCACATGCAGTCTGTGCTTATCGTCATTCAGCTTCTTGTGTCCATCGCGATGGTGATCGTCGTGTTGCTCCAACGCTCTGAGGGCGGCGCGCTCGGCATGGGTGGAGGCGGCTCCGGCCTGGGCGGACTATTCTCGCCGAGGGGCGCGGCCGATACGCTTACACGGACGACCGCCGTGCTGGCCGTTCTCTTCTTCGTGACCAGTCTCAGCCTGACGCTGGTGGCGCTGCGCGGCCGTCCCCAGTCGTTTCTGGATTCCAATCCCTCGACTCCAGGCCAAACATCACCCCTGCAAAGGACGCACCCCGGGCCGAAAGCGCCGCAGATTCCCGCCGTCCCTTCGCCCCACGGCTAGAGCCTGGCCGTGCCCCGTTCGAGCGCAGCCGGAATGCCGCTGCGCAAGTTTTCGGCGGAGCAGTGCGTTTTGAGCTTGAGCGTTGCCCCGGCTTTTCCCTATGGTGCGATTCCATGGCGCGGTTGATCTTCATCACCGGCGGCGTGGTTTCCTCGCTCGGCAAAGGGCTTGCATCGGCGGCGCTGGGCGCTCTTCTGCAGGCTCGCGGCTATCGCGTCAGGCTGCGAAAGCTCGATCCCTATCTCAACGTCGACCCCGGGACGATGAGCCCATTCCAGCACGGCGAAGTCTACGTCACCGATGACGGTGCCGAGACGGATCTCGATCTCGGCCACTACGAGCGCTTCACTGCGGTCTCCTCGGGCAAGTCCGACAATGTAACTGCCGGCCGCATCTATCAGGAGGTGATTTCGACCGAACGGCGCGGCGGCTATCTGGGCCGCACCGTGCAGGTGATTCCCCACGTGACGGACGCGATCAAGGAGTTCGTCATGGAAGGCGCGGCCGACGTGGATTTTCTTCTCGTCGAGATCGGCGGAACCGTCGGTGACATCGAGGGGCTGCCATTCTTCGAGGCGATACGCCAACTCGGCAACGATCTCGGGCGGGGCCGGGCAGCTTTCGTGCATCTGACGCTGGTCCCTTATATCGAGGCCGCTGGCGAACTGAAGACCAAACCCACGCAACATTCGGTTAAGGAGCTGCGCTCCATCGGCATCCAGCCCGACGTGCTGCTGTGCCGGGCTGGCATGCTGATTCCGGAGGAAGAGCGGAAGAAGATCGGACTGTTCTGCAATGTGAGGCCGGAGCGGGTAATATCGGCTCCCGATTTGCGCAGCATTTACGAAGCTCCGCTGAGCTATCACGCGCAGGGCTTCGACACGCAGGTATTGAGCGTGTTCGGAATTGAGGACGCGTCCGAGCCGGACTTGTCACGCTGGCGCGCGGTGGTGGAGCGCGTGAAAAATCCCGAGGGTGAGGTTCGAATCGCCGTCGTGGGCAAGTACATGCAGGTCAAGGATTCCTACAAGTCATTGTCGGAGGCGCTGACCCACGGCGGACTTGCCAACAACGTCCGTGTGAAAATGGAATGGATCGATAGCGAAATATTCGAGCGCGACGACTCAGCCGTCTATCTGGAAGGTGTCAACGGCATCCTGGTTCCCGGCGGGTTCGGAGAGCGTGGCACCGAGGGGAAGATCTGCGCGGTCAGGTTCGCGCGCGAGAGGGGCGTGCCGTTTTTCGGGATTTGCTACGGGCTCCACATGGCGGTGATCGAGGTGGCACGCGATCTGGCGGGGCTGGAGGATGCGGGATCCACGGAGATCTCGCGTCCACGTCACCCGGTGATCGCGCTGATGACCGAATGGACGAAGGGCAACGCGCTCGAGATGCGCGCGGAAGGAGGCGATTTTGGCGGTACGATGCGGCTCGGCGCCTACCCCGCAATGCTCTCGCCCGGGAGCCGGGCGGCCGAAGTTTATGGAACAACGACGATTAGCGAGCGCCACAGGCATCGTTACGAGGTGAATGTCGGATATACGCGCCAGCTCGGCGAACATGGCTTTGTGGTCTCGGGCTGGTCTCCGGACGGGCGCCTTCCCGAAATCATGGAAATACCTGCCCATCCCTGGTTTATCGGCGTACAATTCCACCCAGAGCTCAAATCGCGCCCGCTTGCTCCCCATCCGCTCTTTGCATCCTTCATTGCGGCCGCGGTCCACCAGAGTCGGCTTGTCTAGGCAATTCCGCGACAGCGCGTGGATGGCCCGATCGCGTCGGCTGGAAAACAGCAGCAGGATCGTCGCATGACGCCATCGCCAAACGCCGTCGTTCGAGTCGGTTCGGTTGAAATCGGTAATGCGCTGCCGCTCGCGCTGATTGCGGGGCCATGTCAACTTGAAAGCCGCGAACATGCCTTCGAAATGGCATCAGCCCTGGCGGAAATCGCCCGCAAAGCCGGCATGGGTCTCATCTACAAGACCAGCTTCGACAAAGCCAACCGCTCAAGCGGCGGAGGCAAACGTGGCCTGGGGCTCGAACGTTCGCTTCCGATCCTCGCCGATATCCGCGCCAGGTTGGGCATCCCGGTGCTCACCGACGTGCACGAGCGTGGCCAGTGTGCCGCAGTGGCAGAAGCGGTCGATGTCCTTCAAATTCCAGCTTTTCTGAGCAGGCAGACCGATCTTCTTGTCGCCGCGGCCGAGACCGGCCGGACCGTCAATGTGAAGAAAGGCCAGTTCCTTGCGCCATGGGACATGGAGAACGTGATTGCCAAGGTTGTTGGCGCCGGCAACCGAAACGTGCTGGTCACAGAACGCGGTGCGAGCTTCGGCTACAACACTTTGGTTTCGGATTTCCGTGCGCTTCCCATCATGGCGCGGCTTGGTGCGCCGGTTGTCTTTGACGCCACCCATTCCGTGCAGCAACCGGGCGGCCGAGGAGACAGCAGCGGGGGCGAACGGGACATGGTGCCATATCTGGCGCGCGCAGCGGTCGCGGTGGGTTGCGCCGCAGTTTTTCTGGAAACCCATCAGGATCCGGACAGCGCCCCGTCCGATGGTCCCAACATGCTCAAGCTTGCCGACGTGCCTGCGCTGCTTGACGAATTGGCGGCGATCGACCGCATCGTCAAGCAGCGAGCCGACTGAAACGGATGCGACTCCTACGCAGTGGTTATCGCGCTCCAGGTCATCGCTATCCCCACTATGGCGAGCAACACCAAAGCGATCTGGCTGATCGCTGCGATGCCGAAGCCCACGCCGCGGGTCGACGGGTCCGACATGTAGGCCTGCATGTAGACGATTCGACCTACGACCCAGACGAGACCGATCGCCGGCGCCAGCAAGCCAACGCGCGTAAAGTAGATCGACGCGAGCCACAACGCCGGCAGGAATATGGGCATCGCCTCCAGCGTGTTCATTTGCACCCGGTACGCGCGTTCAAATTCTGGGTGACCCACCACTGCTGGTGCTGAAATGCTGTGCTTCCCTCGCATTTTCCCGGCACGGATGGCGGTAAAAATGTAAAGGATCACTGCTAGGATTGTGACCACGGCTGTAAGCAACGTAGATGGTATAGCAAGCATGGGCGTCCCCCCTTTTGCGCGAACCGCCAAAGCTCGCGACTCGGGGCGCATACTACCGCATCGCCTGTCAAAGAGCGCGACGCTCGCCTCGGTCGCCCGCTATTCGACTCCGCCCGCGCGTCTCTTTCCTTTTCCTGCGCCCTTGCCCTGGCCTCTACCTTCGGGTTTCCCTTTACCTTCGGCTTTACCTTCGGCTTTACCTTTGCCTTTGCCTTTGCCTTTACCTTTGCCGCCACCCGCTTGGCGCTCATTGATTTTTTGTTCGAGCTTCAGCTTTTCTGCGGCTGGCAGTGCGTCCCATTTCGCCTGAAGCCCATTGCGCAGAGTGGTTCTCTCGTCTTCGCTCATCGCTTGCAGTTGCGCGCGAAAATTTTTGTTGAATGCCTTCCTGTCTTCCTTCGGCTTCCCGCGGAACTCGCCGCGGTTTTCCATTCGCCACATGGCTTGCTGCTGAGGCGTAAGAATCCGGTCTTCTTGACCGCCAACCTGATGTGTTTCCGTCATATGCGGACCTCGCTAGTCATGTTCGCGCCTGGAGTTATTCCGGCCGCCAGTTGGGACACAAGTACGACGGTACTGGGGCCGATGACAACACCCCGCGATATTTCCTCAGGACCGCATTTTTCCGGCAGCGGCTCGATCAAGCAGACATCTGCTCCTTTTCGGGGACGGGCAACTCGCGCCAATCCGCGACCGCCATCGCATTGCTGAGGCGCGATCTATCTCATAGAAGGCGGCGGCAAAGTCGCCGGAGAGCTGGAAATGACCGCCATCATAGATGTCGCAGCGCGCGAAATTCTCGACAGCCGCGGGAATCCCACGGTCGAGGTTGACGTCAGGCTGGAGGATGGATCGCTCGGCCGCGCCGCGGTTCCTGCAGGCGCTTCCACGGGCGCTCACGAAGCCGTCGAACTGCGCGATGGCGGGGATCGATATGGGGGGAAGGGCGTAAGAAAGGCCATCGACGCCGTCAACCGCGACATTTTCGATGTCGTGGGCGGGCTGGATGCAGAGGATCAGGCCCGTATTGACTCGAGGATGCGAGATCTCGATGGAACGCCGAATAAGGGCCGATTGGGCGCAAACGCCATCCTGGGAGTCTCACTCGCTGTAGCCAAGGCGGCGGCTGCCGCTCGCGATCTCCCACTCTATCGCTACCTCGGCGGCCCCAACGCCCGCGTCCTGCCGGTGCCCATGATGAACATCGTTAACGGTGGCGTGCATGCGGATAACGCGATCGACTTTCAAGAATTCATGATCATGCCTGTGGGTGCGCCCAGCTTTCGGGAGGCCCTCCGGATGGGCGCCGAGATTTTTCATGCCCTGAAGGCCGCACTCAAGGACGCCGGGCACAATACCAATGTCGGAGACGAAGGGGGTTTCGCGCCGGAGCTTGCCAGCGCCGATGAAGCGCTCGGGTTCATAATGCGGGCGATCGAGAAAGCCGGGTACCGCGCCGGTGAAGATGTCGCGCTGGCGCTCGATCCCGCTTCCACCGAATTCTTCAGAGAGAAGCGGTACGTGCTGGACGGCGAGGGCCGTTCGCTGGACGGAGAAGGGCTGGTGAAGGTCTATGAGGAACTTTGCGGCCGCTATCCAATCGTCTCCATCGAGGATGGCATGGCGGAAGACGACTGGGAGGGCTGGAGGGCTCTGACAAAGGCGATGGGAAGGAAGGTATGGCTTGTAGGAGATGATGTCTTCGTCACCAGCGTGGCTCGCCTCAACCGTGGCATCGCTGAAGGGATCGCCAACGCGATCCTGGTAAAGCTCAACCAGATCGGGACCTTGAGCGAAACCTTGGAAACCGTGGATGCGGCGCATCGTGCAGCCTATCGGGTGGTGATTTCGCACCGTTCCGGCGAGACGGAGGACACGACGATCGCAGACCTTGCCGTGGCCACCAATTGCGGACTGATCAAAACTGGCTCGCTCGCGCGCTCGGATCGCCTCTCGAAGTACAATCAGCTGCTGCGTATCGAGGAGCAGCTGGACGATCAGGCCATTTACGCAGGACGTAGCGTCCTGCGTGCGTAACCGGCGCATTTTTTCCTTGACCGCGCGAGAGCGAATGTGATTCTTCGCTGCATGCAAATCAAACGCAGCGTGACGCGCTTCTTCGGTATGCTCGTGTTGCCGGCCATTTCCGCGGCGGCAATTGCGTATTTTGGCTACTACACGTTGTGGGGCACTCGCGGGTTGATGGCATTGGCAGACGTCCAGGCACGCCTGTCGGTCCAGCAGGAGACACTGGCCGCTCTTTCCGATCAACGTGCCCGCATTGAGCACCGCATCGGCCTGCTCCGAAACGGTGCGGAGGATCCTGATCTCGTCGAGGAGATAGCTCGCGGACAGTTACTGGGCAGCGCGCCCGGTCAAATCGCGGTGCCTCGCGTTCAACGATAGATTGGGATCGCTGCCCGGCTGCGCAACGGGAGGCTCCTCGCGCGACTTGCCAAACAGGGAAGCCCTTGCGACAACAAGCCTGGTTTGGCTAGGCGGTCGATCGGCAATGTCCCACGCGAGCAACGCCCAGGTGGTCGACTCCGGGTCCGAGGCGCCCAAGTCCGTCATCGTCAGAAAGCTTTATGCCGACATGCTGCTCATCCGCCGCTTCGAAGAGAAAGCGGGCCAACTTTATGGCATGGGGCTGATCGGCGGACTCTGCCATCTTTACATTGGCCAGGAAGCGGTCGTGGTAGGAATGCAGGCGGCTTTGCAACCCGGGGATCAGGTGATCACGGCCTATCGCGATCACGGTCATATGCTCGCGACCGGTATGGACCCCAAAGGTGTGATGGCGGAGCTGACGGGGCGCGCCGCCGGATATTCCAAAGGGAAGGGCGGCTCAATGCACATGTTCAGCCGCGAAAAGAATTTTTTCGGCGGGCACGGCATAGTGGGCGCCCAGGTACCGATTGGAACGGGCCTTGCCTTCGCCAACAAGTATCGCGGCAACCAGGCGGTGACGCTCACCTATTTCGGAGACGGCGCAGCGAACCAGGGACAGGTTTACGAGGCCTTTAACATGGCCGAGCTGTGGAAGCTGCCGGTGGTATATGTGATCGAGAACAATCAGTACGCGATGGGCACAAGCGTCGAGCGATCGAGCGCGCAAGCGCAGCTGTCGAAACGTGGCGCATCGTTCAATATTCCTGGCGAGGAAGTGGACGGTATGGACGTCGAGGCGGTATTGGTCGCCGGCCGCAAGGCCGTGCAGTGGGCGCGCTCCGGTAACGGGCCGATCATTCTTGAAATGAAGACGTACCGCTATCGCGGTCACTCCATGTCAGACCCTGCGAAATATCGAACACGCGAGGAAGTGCAAGACGTGCGCGAAAAGCGTGATCCAATAGAGCACTACGCGCAACGCATGATCGCGCGTGGACAGGCCAGTGCGGAAGAACTCAAGGAAATCGACAAGAAGACGCGCCAGGTGGTCAACATGGCCGCCGAATTTGCGACGGAAAGCCCCGAGCCATCTCCCGCGGAGCTCTACACGGACGTGCTCGGCTAGGGCCAACATGTCGATCCAAATTCTGATGCCCGCCCTATCGCCCACCATGGAAGAGGGCAAGCTCGCCAAGTGGATGGTGAGAGAGGGGGATCAGGTGAGGTCGGGCGATGTCATCGCCGAGATCGAAACGGACAAGGCTACGATGGAATTTGAAGCGGTCGACGAGGGCCGGATAGGAAGAATCCTTGTTCCGGAAGGAACGGAAGGCGTGAAGGTCAATCAGCCGATCGCAGAGCTTGTCCAGCCGGAGGACGTATCTCCACCCGCGAAAACACCGTCGCCCGAACGACGGAGCGGGGAACAATCCGCGGCGCCGGCACCAGGCTCTCCACCGGTCGCGTCCGAACCACTGCGAGTCGAACAAGATCGCGCGACGACGCCTCGCCGCAGGGCGGACACAACCGCGATGGGCGAGGCGCATGTACCCGCGGGCACGGAATTGTTCAACATTACGGTGCGCGAAGCCTTGCGCGACGCAATGGCCGAAGAAATGCGGCGCGATCCCACTGTCTTTTTAATGGGCGAAGAAGTCGCCCAATATCAAGGCGCCTACAAAGTGAGCCAGGGCCTGCTGGAGGAATTCGGCGCAAAGCGTGTCGTCGATACGCCGATCACAGAGCATGGTTTCGCGGGACTTGCCGTGGGTGCGGCTTTCGCGGGCCTGCGCCCCGTCGTCGAGTTTATGACCATGAATTTTGCGATGCAGGCAATAGATCAGCTCATCAATTCTGCCGCCAAGACGCGATACATGTCGGGCGGCCAGATGAGCTGTCCGATCGTGTTTCGGGGACCCAATGGGGCGGCATCACGCGTCGCCGCGCAGCACAGCCAGGACTTCAGCGCGTGGTATGCGCACGTACCTGGACTCAAGGTTGTTTCTCCCTATTTTGCGGCAGACGCCAAGGGCCTTCTTAAGTCATCCATTCGTGATCCCAACCCGGTGATCTTTCTGGAGAACGAGATGGTGTACGGACGCTCGTTCCCTGTGCCAAAGCTCGACGATTACGTCGTTCCAATCGGCAAAGCGCGCGTGGTCAGGCAGGGCACGCATGTGACGCTCGTGGCCCATTCCATCAGCGTGGGACTGATCATGGAGGCGGCCGAAAAGCTGGTCGCAGAAGGGATCGAGGCCGAGCTCATAGATTTACGAACACTGCGTCCGCTTGATATCGGAACGGTCATAGAATCAGTGAAGAAAACGAACCGTGTTGTTACGGTTGAACAGGGGTGGCCGATCTGTTCGATGGGAGCGGAAATCGCGTCGCAGATCGTGGAGCAAGCCTTCGACTATCTTGATGCGCCGCCCCTCAGGATCACCGGCAAGGATGTGCCGATGCCTTATGCCGCAAACCTCGAGAAGCTGGCGTTGCCGAGCGTGGAGGACGTGGTGGCGGCGGCGAAGTCTGTCCTCTACCGACAATGATTTTGGGATGAGCGAAGCCGCGACGGGATTGACCTGGAAGAAGGGCGGTTGCCATTGCGGCGCCGTCCGTTTCGCGATCCTGGCGCCAGCTGAGATCGAAGTGCAGAGTTGCAATTGTTCGATCTGCCGCATGTCCGGCTACCTCCACTTTATCGTGCCCAAATCCCGCTTTCGGCTCTTCAGCGACCTGCACGCGCTCACGGCTTATCGCTTCAATACCGGAACCGCGAAGCACCTGTTCTGCCCGGTGTGCGGAATAAAATCATTTTATGTGCCCCGCTCGCACCCGGAAGGTTACAGTGTGAATTTCCGGTGTCTGAATGCAGAAGACTTCAATTCCGTGCTGACGACCGAATTCGACGGGCGCAATTGGGAGCGACACATCGACGAACTCGCGTCGCTTGAAGACGGGACCTGACATGCCCATTCAGATTCTCATGCCAGCGCTTTCGCCCACCATGGAGGAAGGCAAGCTCGCCCGGTGGCTCGTCAAAGAGGGCGACAGGGTCCGTTCCGGGGACTTGCTGGCAGAGATCGAAACCGACAAAGCGACAATGGAGTTCGAAGCGGTCGACGAGGGCTGCCTGGGCAAGATATTGGTGCCCGAAGGCACCGAAGGCGTGAGGGTTAACCAACCAATCGCGATCCTCCTCGTCGAAGGGGAAGAGACACCTGCGGTCTCGGATCCGAAAAGCGCGCCAATTGCCACCGCCAGCAAAGAGGGAGCAAGCGCTCCCGAAACGCCGCAACCGCCGCGTAGCGATATCACCGCCGCCATGTCGTCGATACGCGACGCATTGGCGGCCCATACAATGCCCCCCGCCGCGCAGGCAGAAGACGGGCGCGTTTTTGCGACGCCACTCGCCCGTCGTCTGGCAGCGAACGCCGGCGTGGAAGTCGTTAGACTCATTGGCTCCGGTCCGCGCGGGCGTATCGTCAAGGCCGATGTTGAAGCGGCACTGGAAAGGAAAGCGCCGCCGCAAAGAAACGCCGAAGCTGCCGCGAAGTCGGAGCCACCGATGCTCGCGCAGTTCAGCACTATCCAAGGAATTGAGCCTCTTCCCGACGCCAGGCTTTTCTACAAGCGTGATGACTATGAGGAACTGCCGCATGATTCGATGCGCAAGTCGATTGCGAGGCGACTATTGTCGGCGAAGACCCTCATCCCGCACTACTATCTGACCATTGATTGCCGGATCGATGACCTTCTGACAGCGCGGGCGCGGCTGAACGCGGAAGCTCCCAGGGGCGACGGCGGCTATCGGCTTTCCGTCAACGATTTTGTGGTCAAGGCGTCAGCACTCGCGCTCCTGCGAGTTCCCGAGGTGAACGCCAGCTGGACCGGTGGTGCCATGCTGAGGCATCGTCACTCGGATATCGGAGTCGCCGTTGCGCTCGATTTTGGCCTCATCACGCCCATCGTGTTTCGGGCCGAGGAGAAGGGGCTGATGGCGATCTCGAACGAAGTCAAATCGCTTGCCCAGCGCGCGCGCGCGAAAAAGCTCAAGCCTCAGGAATACGAGGGCGGCAATTTTGCAATCTCCAATCTCGGCATGTTCGGAATTAGGGACTTCACGGCCATCATCAATCCGCCGCATGCCGCCATTCTGGCCGTGGGCGCCGGCGAAGAGCGCGTAGTCGTCCGCGATGGAAAGATCTGTACGGCCAACGTCATGACGGTCACGATGTCCTGCGATCATCGCGTCATCGACGGCGCAACCGGCGCTCGATTTCTGGCCGTGCTCAAGCGATACATCGAGGATCCTGCCGCCATGCTTCTGTAGGGCCGCGGGGAACAAGGCCGATGCCGGATGATTTCGGCGCCATTGCAGAGTTGGGGGGTGCCGTCGCGATCGAGATGGTTGCCACGACTCTGGCCGAGCGCGGTTACGCGACCGGCATATGCCACAATTGCGGCGCACCGATGATTGCCGCCTATTGTGCCGCTTGCGGCCAGGAGCGCGATACCCACCGACGTTCGCTCTGGGGATTGCTGCACGACCTGGTTGCAGACATCGCAAGTTTCGACAGTCGCATCCTGCGGACGGTCGTCGCCTTGATCGGGCGCCCCGGTGAGCTGCCGCTCGCCTTCCGTGAAGGGCGCACGCGGCGCTATGTGCCCGCTGTCAGGTTGTATCTTTTTTCATCGCTTCTATTTTTTTTGACGCTATCGCTATCTGGCATCGCGCTCATTCAGATCGAGTTGCAGGAGTTGCCGAACGCGTATGCCGTGAAAACTCTGCCCAACGGCGAAGTGATCGTGATCTCGCACGGCAGGACCAGCAGACCCATTCCTGCCTCCGTCGCAGCGACCACGGGCGACAAGAGCCTTTCGGCGGGTGTGCATTCGGGCATGACGACAAGCGTACATTTTTTCGGACGTATCGGCACGTTTCACCAGCGGATTTCGCCAGCGGGCTGGACGCAGATCGAACAGATCAAAACGAGTGTGCTTCGTGCCGTCGGCAATGATCGAAACGGCTGGATGGCAAAAAATGCGCTCGCGACGATCGAGAAACTCGGGCGCGATCCGGCGGCGCTCAACGGCCCCCTCACGACCTGGATGCCGCGATTTTTCTTTCTTTTGTTGCCGCTCTTCGCAGCGTTGCTGGGCGTATTTTACGTGCGACACCGCAAACAATTCTATTTTGTGGACCATCTGGTCTTCTCGCTCGCGATGCACAGCTTTGTTTTCGCCATCCTCATAGTGGCGATCGGGGCCGCCCAGGTCCTTCCGGGCGGTCGCGTCGCCGAGCTCATCTTTCTGGCGATTGCCGTATACCTGTTCCTTGCGCTAAAGCGCTTCTATTTACAGGGATGGGTCGTGACGTCTTTCAAGTTTGCGGTAATCTCCTTTGTCTATGTCGTATTCTTTCTTGCGCCTGCGTTGTTGTTTGTGCTTCTGACCGGGTTGGTCGCAGGGTGACGGGTATCGAAATGACCGAACAAGTCGACGTTCTCGTGGTCGGAAGCGGGCCGGCAGGCTATGTCTGTGCCATTCGCGCGGCGCAGCTGGGAATGAAAACGGCAATTGTCGAGCGCGAGCAGCTCGGAGGCATCTGCCTCAACTGGGGTTGCATCCCAACAAAGGCGCTCCTGCGTTCTTCCGAGATCTGGCATCTTCTGCATCGGCTTGAGGAATTCGGTTTTTCAGCCGAAAACCTGCGCTTCGATCTCGCAAGAATCGTGCAACGCTCCCGCAAGGTTTCCGCCCAGCTGTCCAGCGGCGTCGCCTTTCTGATGAGGAAGCACAAGATCTCCGTAGTGCCTGGCGATGCAAGGCTCGCCGGCGGTCGCGAAGTCGAAGTTACGAAGGACGGAGCGAAGCGGGTATTCGCCGCGAAAAACATCGTGCTCGCGATGGGAGCGCGGGCGCGCCAACTTCCGGGCTTGGAGTCCGACGGCAAGCTCGTTTGGACGTACCGCGAAGCGATGGTGCCACCGACATTCCCGAAATCCCTCCTCGTCGTCGGATCTGGCGCGATCGGCATCGAGTTCGCGAGTTTCTATCGAACGCTGGGCAGTAACGTGACAGTGGTGGAAGTGATGGATCGCATCCTTCCCGCGGAAGACGAGGAGATATCGCAATTCGCAGCGAAGGCTTTCGTCAAGCAAGGCATGAAAATCCACACATCGACATCCGTCGAGAAACTGGAAACACATGATGATACTGTGACAGTGGCTTTCCAATCAAAGAACGGCAAGATGGATCCGCTGGTCGTGGATCGCGTAATTCTCGCTATCGGAATCGTCGGCAACGTAGAGAACATGGGATTGGAACAGGCCGGCGTGAGGGTTGAAAGGACTCACGTGCTCGTAAACGAATGGGGTGAGACCGGGGTGGAGGGAATTTACGCCGTCGGAGATCTCGTGGGGCCGCCATGGCTTGCGCACAAGGGCATGCACGAAGGCGTCATCGTAGCCGAGCGTATGGCTGGTGTGAAAGGCGTGCACCCACTCGACACAACGAAGGTGCCGGGCTGCACTTATTGCTGGCCGCAAGTGGCTAGCGTGGGCATGACGGAAGCCGCGGCAAGAGCGGCGGCCCGCAATGTCAAGGTCGGCCGGTTCCCATTCATGGGCAACGGCAAGGCGATCGCACTGGGCGACCCGGAGGGCCTCGTCAAGACTGTGTTCGACGCGGATACAGGAGAGCTGCTGGGCGCCCACATGATAGGCGCGGAAGTTACGGAGCTGATTCAGGGCTTCACCATCGCGCGTACGCTCGAGGCCACCGAACAGGAGCTCTCCGCAACCATTTTTCCTCATCCGACGCTGTCAGAGACGATGCACGAGTCGGTGCTCGATGCCGACAAGCGCGCGTTGCACATTTGATCGCCGGCGCGCTCCCATCGGCATTACCTCAGAACGAATCCGCCAGCTTGTAGGCGAGAAGCGCTGCAGCGATCAGCGGGCGGCGGAGCATTCTTCCCCCGGGAAAGGGCCGGGCAGGGACGCGCGCAAACACCTGAAATCGTTCCTCATGCCCCAGCGCAGCTTCGGCCAGGAGCCTGCCGCCGAGCGTCGCCAGCGCGACGCCCTGTCCGGAATAGCCATGTGCAAACAGAATACGTTGCGAGAGTTTCCCAAAATGAGGCATCCGCGTCGCCGTGATACCGACAGTCCCGCTCCAACAATAAGTAGTGGGAACGTCCCGAAGTTGGGGGAAAACATGCAACATGCGCGGTCGTACGACCGCTGCAATGTCGCCGGGCAATCCGAGATACGCCTCGCGGCCCGCAAACAACAGGCGTCTATCGGCACTCTTGCGATAGTAGTCGAGAACGTGGCGGGTGTCGGCCACTGCCGCATCCCCAGGCAGGATGCTGTCCGCGAGAGAGCTCGGCAGCGGTGCCGTGGCGGTTACGAAACTCTCGACATGTCCAATGAAGCTATCGAGTTGGGGTGCGATTGCACCGGTAAACGCATCGGTCGCGAGGATTACGCGACCCGCGAAAACGCTCGCCCCGGTGCAGCGCACCTCCACGCCGGTGGGCGTGTCTTCGATGGCCACAACGGGGGACTCTTCGCAGATCGAGGCGCCCGCTGCTTCAGCGGCGAGAGCGAGACCCCGCACAAAAAGCAGGGGGTGCAGATGGCCCCCGCCCTTGTCGAAGCGTGCACCGTGATAGACAGACGCACCCGTTTGCGTCGCTGTTTCCTCAGCATTCAGCAGGCGTGCGTCTGTGTATCCGTAAGAGCGTTCCAAATGCTCGGTCTCGCTCGCAATACGGCGGCAGGCGCTTCGGCTGTGCGCGGCGATGATAAGGCCGGCTTTCAGCTCGCATGCGATATGATGTCGCGCGATGAGCTCCCGCAGAAGCGCTTTCGCTTCTTCGCTGAGCGACCAGAGATCGCGCGCATGGAGCGCGCCGAGCCAATCTTCGAGTTCGCCCTGCTCCTTGCGTAGGCCAGTGTGAATCTGGCCGCCGTTCCGCCCAGAGGCGCCAAAACCCACGTTTCTGGCCTCAAGGAGCACAACGGTCGCTCCGGCCCGTGCCGCATGCAGCGCGGCCGAGAGACCCGTATAACCGCCGCCCACAACGCAGATGTCAGACTTGAATCGCCCAGACAGCCGGGGGCGGCGGGCAGGAGCCGGTCCGGCGCTCGCTGCGTAGTAACCTTGAGGCTCGCCTTTGCCCATGCGCAATTGCGACCGGAACTGGACGGGCGCGTCAAGTGTGAACGTTAATGAATCCACCTTGACCGAGCGCCGGCCCGCGTGCGAGTTCAGGCGCCGCCTGTGGGGAGCATCCCTTCTTGACCCGTTCGGAAGTCTGGCGCCTGGAGAAATATCTCCGGAACCTGTTTCGTCTCGACACGATCACGCTCAGCGAACGCCCAAGACAACAGGATTCGGTTGAAGTACACGTTGCCGGAGAGTTCATTGGCGTGATTTTCCGGGACGACGAGGACGGCGAAGTTTCCTACGCCTTTCAGATGGCCATCCTGGAAATGGATCTTCCCGAAGCGCCCGCATCGCGCGCGGGGTAGCGGGAATATGCTGAAGAGCATACTTCGCGACGTCTGTCACCGTCAGCTGCGACCCGCGCGAAACGAGGTCACCAACTGGTCCACGCCGCGTGCGATTTCCCTCCACCTGGTAAGGCGCAATCGCTTGAAACGGTAGGTAAGCGCCACGCCGCGCGCGAGTCGCACATCGCGCAGACAACTCGGACTGGGGACGTCGCGGGTCAGTTTCACGCAACGCATTGCTAACATTCCCTTGTCGGATTGGCCGACGAAGAGATCCTCCCCCCGATAACCCGAATCGTCGCGGAACGCGTATTGGACAAGGCCGAAGGGCCCGTCCCTCCCTCGTGCATCGACCACTTGGTTGAGATAGACGCGTTTGAGCTTTGCTGCTTCGGATATGTCGAAGGCCTCTTCGCGAATCAGCATGTATATGACTGGCGAGTCAGGGTTGTTTTCCGAAAAAATTTGGCTTTCACGATCCGAATAGCCCTGGAAGCCGGGAAACTCCGCGAATAAAGCGACTTCCCTCCGGGGACCGCCCCTTCGCTCTTGGACGAATGGCAGGTAATTGGATGGGATGACCAAAGCGAGCCCGTCGACCTGCAGACGTATGGGATCGGAACGTGGGGTCGGAAGGGGACGTTCCTCGATGAACGAGGCGGGATTGGGTGCCAAATAGTAAAGAAGGAAAAGTGCGCACAGAAGAGCGGTGACCAAAAAGACAGCGATCGGAATGATCCATCCCGAGCGTTCCTTGACGTTGACGTCGAAATTGCTTCCGCGGCTCATTTGCACGGACGCCATAATGCTTCCAAGTGCGTTGGGTTAACATGCGTCCATTCGCCATCGCACACCCCCGAGCAAATTGTCACGTGAATGCCGGATTTTCTGAAATGCGCGGTGATATGGCAAACTTGCTGTTGCCCCGGAATGAGACGGCAGAAGCGGCGTCGAAGGAAATCCGTGGGCACGACCGCTGCATAAAGGGAAATCGCGGAACATCCCGGAGTGTGGCATGCACGATGTTATGGTAGTGCTGTTCGCTACTACCGCGGGATTCACGGTGTCCGGGATCAGCGCCAACCTCTACCGTTTGATCGCTAAGGAGGCACATTCAGCTCCAGCCCGCGCCGCCTACGTCGCGGTGATGATTTTTGCCGGTCCAAGCATGCTTTTCGAAAACGCCGCTCGCGCCTGGCGTGAGAAATCCTGCTCCGGCATCGCTTTCTGGCTCGCTGCCGCGGTTGCAGGTTACTGGAGCCTTGCCTTGGGAATGCTTGCGATTCAGGTGGGCCTCGCCTTCAAAGGACCGTAAGCATGCTCGCTACAAGAGGGTGCCGGACAATGTCGTTTTCTGCAAGACGCACCACCTCGACCTCCGCGACCCGGTCCAGCCGATTCGCGATTTCGCCCAGACCGGAAAGTCCGCTCAGCAAATCCGTCTGATCTGGATCTCCGGTCAGCACCATGGTCGAGCGCCAGCCGAGGCGAGTGAGCAGCATCTTGAGCTGTCCATAGGTGCAGTTCTGGGCTTCGTCGATCACCACGAAGCAGTCGTTTAGCGTGCGCCCGCGCATATAAGCCACGGGCGCGATCTCGATTGTGCCCTCGGCGACAAGCGTCTTCAGGCGCTTGATGCCGAGCCTCTCGGTGAGCGCGTCGTAAAGCGGGCGCAGATAAGGTGCGAGCTTGTCCTGCAGATCGCCCGGAAGGAAACCCAGGCTCTCCCCCGCTTCCACCGCGGGGCGCGTCAGGACGATGCGTCCGACGCGGTTGTGCTCCAGTGCTTCGACGGCCTTGGCAATGGCGAGATAGGTCTTGCCGGTGCCAGCAGGCCCAAGCGCCGCGACCACGCTGTGAGCGTCGATCGCGTCCATTAGGCGCTGTTGCATCGGGCCCATGGCCCGAATGTTCTTCACATATTTTCGGTCACGGGCCTGAGAGTCGAGTGGGTCGTAGGCTGGTCTTGGAGGAAACAGAGGATGGATGGTTGCGGAATCGGCAAGCTGGAGATCGCGGTCTCGGCGACGTGCGGAACGCTTGGCCATGGAAACTCCCTGGTCAAAAACCGATCATGAACGGAATTGACGATAAGAAGAGCACATCTGTGTGACAGGACGTGTCCGGGGAGTTCCACGCTGCCGAATGACGGCGATGGGTGTTCCCGCACGGAAGGCCCCCCGAAGTGCGACTCAATCGTCGACCAGAAGGCTATCGTGTTTCGTCTTGCGCGTCGCGTCTGCACGCACGGCTTGATCGGTGCGGGGGAGTCCCGCATGTTCAGTCGTGAAGGTGCGGCGCGAAGGGCGGGCCTTCGCTCCGATCTGAGGCTCGAGGATGCCAATCTATGCGCTCGGCGACGTTAGCCCCGAATTTCCTGGCGAGGAATTCTGGGTCGCGCCCAATGCCACGCTGATTGGCCGAGTCCGGCTCCTCAGGCATGCCAGCGTCTGGTTTGGCGCGGTACTTCGCGGCGACAATGAATGGATTGTCGTGGGCGAATATTCCAACGTGCAGGACAACTCCGTCATCCATACCGACCCTGGCCAACCTGTGATGATCGGCTCCAACGTGACCATTGGCCACAATGTCACCCTGCATTCTGCGGTCATCGGTGATAATACGCTGATCGGCATGGGCTCGACGGTTCTCAGCGGTGCGAAAATCGGTCCGAATTGCCTCGTCGGCGCGAACACGCTGATCGGAGAGGGGAAGGAAATTCAGGCCAATTCGCTCGTTCTCGGGCAACCCGCCAGGATAGTTCGGCAACTCGACGCGGCGCAACTCGCGCTGATCCGAATGTCAGCCGAAGTTTACGCGCGGAACTATCAACGCTTCCGCGCGCAACTTATCGATCTCGGTCGAGACATATAAAGCCATTAGATCGCTCGGGCGAAAACAAACCGCCGCATACACCGTCGATGAAGTCCTGCTTCTGCGCGGTTGGCCCGAGTGGAGCCATCCGACGCACGGTGATCGGGGCCGGCACGACACTGTCTCGGGAAACGCCGCAGTCAGCTCACGGCGTGCTCTTTCGGTTCGGACCGCCATACCTTTCGGATGCGCGCATCGGCCTCCGGACCGAAATTGAACCACGCGGCTTTGTCTTGGCTCGCATCGATCACAAAAAGCATGTCTAGTTTGCCGAGTTGCTGAATAAGCTGATTGCGGATGGCATTCGCCGAAAATTCGGTCCTTACCAGCCAAACTTGCGGCAGGATTGCGTAGGCTGGCCCCAGCGCGGCGATTTCGTCTTCGAGCTTGGCAATGGAGCCCGATTTCATGTCGGCAATGACGACAATGTGTGCCCGTTCGCCGTCCCGCGAATGACTCTCGTTGCGGCCGAAGCTCGCGTGTCTCTCGTGATGCGTGTCTTGTTCCATAGCCGGGTCGCCTGAGACAGGGGAAAAAATACCAGCCAGATCCGGCTCGTCCGCGGTCTTGCGAAAATCCGCTTGGCCCACCCGCGCCACGAGGGATTCGGCTGTGAGCCGGCCTTCGGCGGCAAACGCCCGCAACTGTTCACCAGTGTAGGGGCCATACGTCCGCCCCCCGACGCTGATGCTCCACGAGCCTGACATTACGCGAGTGTCCCGAATCCGTGCCGCCGGCGAAAATACTTTCAAATGGTTACTCAAGGCTTGCTGCACCACAATCTGCCCAGGCAGGCTGGTGCAACATCAGTTCTACGTGGTCGAGCACGAAGGAAGACGCCCTTCACCCGGTGGCTCATTGCGAGGTTGCAAAGGCCTTCGACGCTCTTGCAGCCGACCCGCGTCAATGGGTCGCGATCGTCACTGGCCGGGAAGAGCAGGCCTTCAGCGCGGGGAAACGATCTGAAATATCCGGCGTCCGGGAGGGCAAGTCCATTCCAGAAAGCGGTTTCGGAGGTCTCGCGCGTCGCCTTGATATGGACGAAGCTCGTTCGCGCCGCTGTCAATTGGCTGGCACTTACCGGCGAGGAGCGGACGCTTTTCCGTCAATACGTCCTTGCCTTGGGCGGAATGTATTCGACATCGTTGGTGAGCGTATAGCTGTGCACGGGGCGGTAATCGAGGCGCGCCCATCCTGATTCAGGATCGAGCCACGCCAGCGTGTGCTTCATCCAGTTGCCGTCGTCCCGCTCGGGATAGTCCTCGCGCGCGTGAGCGCCGCGGCTTTCCGTGCGGGTCACCGCACCTTCGATTGTGACGATGGCCTGCTGCAGGAGATTCTCAAGTTCCAGCGTCTCCACAAGATCGCTGTTCCAGATGAGCGAGCGATCCGAAACGCGAATGTCGGCGAGTTGCTTGTATGTCGCGTCGATACGGGTGCGGCCACTGGTCAAGGTTTCACCTGTGCGGAAGACCGCGGCGTCTTCCTGCATCGCTATTTGCATCGCGAGCCGGATCTGCGCCGTCCCCGTGCCGCCCTTCGCGTACCGATAGCGGTCGAAACGCGCAAGGGTACCATCGCCCGCGTCCGTCGGCAGTTCGGCGTGCGTCTCGCCCGGCTTGATGGTCTCCGCCGCGCGTATCCCGGCCGCCTTGCCGAACACCACAAGATCGATAAGGGAGTTGGACCCCAGCCGGTTTGCGCCGTGAACGGAGACGCAGGCCGCTTCCCCGATCGCCATCAAGCCCGGGACGACCCGGTCAGGGTCGCCGTCCTTAAGCGTAAGTGCCTCGCCCATATGGTTCGTGGGTATGCCGCCCATATTGTAGTGGACCGTCGGCAGCACCGGTATGGGCTCTCTCGTTACGTCGACACCCGCGAAGATGCGCGCGGATTCCGTGATGCCGGGCAGCCTCTCGTGGATGATCTTCGGATCGAGATGCGAAAGATGCAGATGGATGTGGTCCTTCTTCGGTCCCACGCCGCGGCCTTCGCGGATCTCGATCGTCATGGCGCGGCTGACGACGTCGCGCGAGGCGAGATCCTTTGCGTTCGGCGCGTAGCGCTCCATGAAGCGCTCTCCTTCCGAATTTGTGAGATAGCCCCCCTCGCCGCGCACCCCCTCGGTGATCAGCACGCCCACACCATAAATGCCAGTCGGGTGGAACTGGACGAATTCCATATCCTGCAGTGGGAGTCCGGCACGCAGCACCATCCCGTTGCCGTCGCCCGTCTGCGTGTGGGCACCGGTGCAGGAGAAATAGATGCGGCCATAGCCTCCCGTGGCGAGGATCACCTTGTGCGCGCGAAAACGGTGCATCGAGCCGTCGTCGAGGTTCCACGCCATCACGCCCCGTACCGCGCCTTCGTCCATGACGAGGTCGAGTGCGAAATACTCGACGAAGAAATTCACTTCGTGTTTCACGCATTGACCATATAGCGTGTGCAGGATGGCGTGGCCGGTGCGGTCTGCCGCTGCGGCCGTGCGTTGTGCGATGCCTTTTCCGTAATGCGACGTCATGCCGCCAAAGGCCCGCTGGTAGATCTTGCCTTCGCCGGTGCGGCTGAAGGGAACGCCGAAATGCTCGAGCTCGTAAACGGCTTCGGGTGCTTTCCGGCACATAAATTCAATGGCGTCCTGATCGCCCAGCCAGTCCGATCCCTTTACGGTGTCGTACATGTGCCAGCGCCAATCGTCCTCGCCCATATTGCCCAGCGCCGCCGAGATCCCACCTTGCGCAGCTACTGTATGGCTGCGTGTTGGAAATACCTTCGTGATACAGGCAGTCCTGAGGCCCCTTGCGGCCGATTCGAGAGTGGCGCGCAGGCCCGCGCCGCCTGCGCCTACGACGACGACGTCGAATGTGTGATCGGTGATGGGATAAGCAGGCATTCCTACGCCGTCATAGTGTGAATCGAGAGAAAAACCTTCGTTCTCCGCCTCCGGGAGTGTCCCATACTCTCAGCGGAGTACCGCAGCACCGGACACGCCTCGAGATCGGGCAGCGCAAGCTCCATCACAGCGCGATCTTCGCCAACGCAAACAGGCAGGCTGCGCCAACCAACCACGCGAAGAATCGATTGGTTACAAGCAGGGCGATTTTTGCACCTTCCTGATGCACATAATCCTCGATCACGACCTGCACGCCGAGAGCCATGTGATGAACCGCAGAGATGACGAACAGCGCCATTGCGATCGCGTTCACCGGCCGGGCAAGAACGACGACAGCGTGGTTCCGGTCGGCGCCGATGAGCGCGATCGCCGTGATGCAGAACCAGATCGTTAGTGGGATCAGCGCGATCGCGCTCACGCGCTGCCGCCAGAAATGATGGGTGCCCGAATGCGCGGCACCCAACCCTTCGGCGCGCGCCAGGGGCGTCTGGACGGTCATGCCCGCAACCCTTTTTCCACATAGGCGACAGCGAAAACCGCTACGGCAAGCACAAACGACAGCACGACAGCCGCTATGCCCGTTCGGTTTGCCGTACGGAGCTCGAATCCTGCGCCAAGGTCCCAGGCAAGGTGGCGAACGCCATTGAGGAGATGGAAGGCGAGCGACCACACGAAACCGAAAAGCACAAGCTGACCCGCAGGACTGCGTGCCGCCGCCGAAAAGAAATCGTACGAATCCGTCCCTGAAGCTGCCGCAACAAGCCACCAGGTGACGAGCAGTGTGCCGGCGGTCAGTCCAAGGCCCGTCACACGATGCGCGATGGAAGCCGCCATGGTAACAGGCCAGCGATAAATCTGCAGATGAGGCGAGAGGGGGCGCGTCGCCCGTGGGCTCTTGGCCTTTTCCGCCATGAAGGGATCACCGGTGTCGAGCCGGCGGAGTGTAGGGGTGAGGCGCATCAAGTCAACCGCACACAACGGACTCGCAGCCAGACTGTTCGATCTGCGCAAAGTCGAACTGGCCGACCCGCGCTGCGAACTCGCTGCAATGGCTTGCCTTGTGCCGCTCCTTCTGTGGGCGGCGTTCTGGAATGGCTTTCCGATTATTTACTACGATACCGGAGCCTATGTGCTCGAAGGTCTGGGTGGCCACTTTATGATGGAGCGCTCGCCTGTCTACTCTCTGTTCTTGCGCTTGGTGGGTGCTGGCACAAGCCTTTGGTTTGTCGTCTTTATTCAAGCCGCGGCCACCGCTTTTGTGTTGACGCAATGTGGGCGCGCCCTGACTCCGCGATTGTCGTTGGGTGTTTTTCTCCTCTTCGGCGCCGCCATTGTCGCCGGGACCGGCCTTCCCTGGTATGCGGGCCAGATCGAACCTGATTGCTTCGCAGCTCTTGTCGTGCTTTCGATTTATCTGCTGGTTTCTCACGCGCGCACACTGGGCTCTGTGCGAGGCGTCCTTCTCGTTGCCCTAGGCGGATTTGCGGCGGCATCGCATCCGTCCCATCTCCTTCTCGCGGGCTTTCTCCTGATATTGATTGCAGCGGCTAGCGTCGTCGCCGGGCTGACCGGGAGTCGATGGCCGGGATCTCGGCTGCTGAAACCCGCTCTTGTTTGCGTTCTGGGATTCATGCTCACCGTCGGGGGCAATTTCATCTTCACCCGCCAGTTTTTCGTGAGCAGGGCGGGCGCGTCATTCGTGTTCGCGCGCATGCTGCAGGACGGCATCGTCATGCGGCTGCTCGACGACACCTGTCCCGGATCCGGTTATCGCCTATGCGCGTACCGGAATTCTCTGCCACCGACCGCGGATGGCTGGTTGTGGACTCCAAACAGCCCCTTTTTCAAGCTCGGCCATTTCGACGGTACCGCGTCCGAATCCGAACGGATCGTCCGCGATGCGTTGATGCGCTATCCTGTTCTCCAGTTGCGGACCGCTATCGGCGACGCCGCCACCCAGTTTTTCCGATTCGGAACCGGCGATCAGATCGAGCCCCAGGAATGGGTTCTCTATCCCGTGCTGGCCCGATACATCCCCCGCCAGATGAGTGCCTATCTCGCGGCGCGCCAGCAGCGCGGCGCAATCGACTTTCGTTTGATCGGCAAGCTGGACATTGCCGTTGGCATTCTTTCGCTTGGAGTTCTTGCGTTCATGCTGGCCTGGTCAATCCAGGCGGGGTACTGTCAGGTCTCTGCATTTCTTGGCTTTGTTTTGGCCGCGCTGATCGGCAACGCAGTCATCTGCGGCGTGCTCTCAGGCCCACACGACCGCTACCAGTCTCGGCTGATGTGGATAACTCCGTTTTCGCTCCTTCTGGCAACAGCGAGCCAGCGTCGTGGGTCGAGAATGGAGCGAAAGCCTGCCGATTCGTGCTCTGAAATTCAACATGGGGCAATAAGATAGCCAGTCTTGCAAAGCTTGCTTGATGCAGACTGCCTTGCAGCGGGAAAACGAATCCGGCACTTAATGCCGCCTGATGGTCGCCGGTGTCCGCATCGCTGCTTCGATCCTCTCCGCGGATTTCTCGCGTCTCGGCGCCGAGGTGGAGGCAGTCGAACGCGCCGGCGCGGATCTCATCCATGTAGACGTTATGGACGGGCACTTTGTGCCAAACATCACCATCGGGCCTGTCGTAGTGAAGGCGCTGCGGCCGCACGCGAAGAAGCCGCTCGATGTGCATCTGATGATCGCGCCCGTTGATCCCTATATCGAAGCCTTCGTGGAAGCCGGCGCGGACGGATTGACCGTGCATCCCGAAGCGGGACCGCACATTCATCGCACGTTGCAATTGATCCGTTCCCACGGCAAGCGTCCAGGCGTGGCGCTCAATCCCGGTACTCCAATCGACGCGCTCGATAATTTGCTCGATCTCGTCGATCTGGTTCTGATCATGTCGGTCAATCCTGGCTTTGGTGGCCAGGATTTCATTGCGAGCCAGCTAAGGAAGATCGAATCTGCAGCAGAGCGTATCGCCAAGACGGGCCGCTCCATCGCGCTCGAAGTCGATGGCGGCATCACGCCCATGACCGCGAAACTTGCCGTCGACGCCGGTGCGAACGTCCTCGTAGCGGGAACGGCGGTTTTTGGCGGCGGGTCTCGCACGTACGCCGCGAACATCGCCGCTCTGCGCCGTTAGCGCCGTGCGGGAGGAGGCGGCGGCGCGGCACAGGAGTTTCATTCCCTCCATGATTCCAGACCTGTGCCGCGCGGCGCTCCGCCACGGTTTCAGGCCTTTGCGCACAGCATGGCGGCGAAACTGGTTCTATCGGCGCTTCCTCAAGGGCCGGATGCCCGATCGCATCCTCCATCATCCTTTCGACCCATTGCCTCGCCGTCTCGAGGAGGCTGATGCACTGCTCAAGGGGCGTTTCCGGTTTGCAGGGGAATCGGTGGACGCGAATGGAATCTCGATCTTCGATTGTACCGCGCCCGGGCGCGCTTGGATGGCAGCGCTTCATGGCTTCGACTGGCTTGCGGCTCTTTCCGGGGCGGGCGGGGAGCCGGCACGTTGCCTTGCTACCGAACTGGTGACGCAATGGCTGGCGCGTAACTCGCGGTATGCCGAACCTCCATGGCTGCCCGAGGTGACGGCAAGAAGGTTGGTGCACATCTTAGCGCATGGCCGCTTCATGCTCGCAAATTCCGACATGCTTTGGCGTTCCAGACTGTTCGTTTCATTGCGCGAGCAGGCGGGACAGCTCGACCGTATCGTCGATGAAGCGCCCCCTGGCTTGCCGCGTCTCGAAGCCGCGGCGGCACATGTTCTTTCCTGTGCATGTCTCGATGACAATCGGCGACGGTTGGAAGCAGGGCTGAGACGTCTCGAGCTGGAGCTCGCCTCGCAAATTCTTCCCGATGGCGGACATGTCAGCCGGTCTCCGGAAGAGCTCCTCCTCGCTTACCGTCAGATCGTCATGACGGCGGACGCACTTGTGGCTGCCGGTGTCGCAGTACCCGCTGGTTTGCGTGGCGCGCAGGACAGGGTTGCGCCGATGTTGAGGTTCTTCCGTCATGGCGACGGGGCACTTGCCCTTTTCAACGGCGGTGGGGAGGGCGACGCGGGCATGATCGAAGCTCTGCTCGCACGTGACGAAGTGCGCGGACAGCCCTTCGTGCACGCTCCGCATTCGGGCTATCAGCGTCTCGTTGCGGCCCGATCGGTCGCAATCCTGGACAGTGGCATCCCGCCGTCGGGTCCGCTTTCCATCCGCGCGCACGCGGGTTGCCTTGCCTTCGAGTTTGGCGCCGGCAGTCAGCGTCTGATCGTAAATTGCGGCGCGGACAAGGACGGACCGGCGGGATGGAACGGCGCGTTGCGCGCGACAGCCGCGCACTCGACCGTCACGCTCGCCGATAGCTCGATGGCAGCGGTTGTGGCGCCCGGCATGGCACGCGAACTTCTTGGGGCGAGGGTGTTGGGGAGGCCCATTCACGCAGAGTCGGAGCGCCGGGAGACGCCGCAGGGCTGGTGCGTGCATGCGGGTCATAATTTCTATCAGCATGATTTTAGCGTGGTGCATCACCGCCAGCTGACGCTGTCTCCTCAGGGGACGAAGCTCACAGGCCGTGATCGTCTCTTGCCAAAATCCGCCCGAGAAAAGCGTCGCGGGGTGCCATTCGCGGCGCGGTTTCACATCCATCCGGACGTGCGCGTCTCTTCGTCAGAGCGAGGAGATATTCTTCTCAAGCTGCCGAACGGGGACGGCTGGCGCTTTCGCTATGGAGGCTCGATCGAGATCGAGGAGAGCGTCTATGTTGGGCAGGGAACAGTACGCCGCGCCGAGCAACTCGTGCTGTCCGGCGTCGTAAAGGACGAACCGGTGGAATGCGCGTGGGTGATCGAACTGATCGGGGCGGATTAGTTCGGCAGAACCGCCTCGACCAGTTCTGCCCGTTTGGTTTGTCGACGACTTCGGGTTTACTATGCAGGTTGGCGCGGGGAGGTTTTGATGGTTCAGTTGAGATTGCCGAAAAGCAGCCAGCCCGTGAAAGGTAAGGCGTGGCCCGCGCCGGTGACCACAAACGGCAAAAAACCGAAGCGGAGCAAGGATTTTCGGGTCTATCGTTACGATCCAGATGTAGGCACGAACCCGCGCGTCGACACCTATCGGCTGGATCTCGACAGCTGCGGTCCGATGGTTCTGGATGCGCTGATCAAGATCAAGAACGAGATTGATCCGACGCTGACCTTTCGTCGTTCATGTCGTGAGGGCGTTTGTGGCTCCTGCGCGATGAACATCGACGGTGGCAACACGCTCGCTTGCACCAAATCTATCTCCGACATCTCGGGTTCGGTGTCGGTCTATCCGCTGCCGCACATGCCTGTTGTGAAGGATCTCGTACCCGACATGACCAATTTCTACTCGCAATATTCGTTGATCCAGCCCTACCTGCAGACACGGACGGCTCAGCCGGAGCGGGAATGGCGCCAGTCCCCCGAGGACCGCGCCAGGCTTGACGGTTATTACGAGTGCATTCTTTGCGCCTGCTGCTCTACGGCCTGCCCGAGCTATTGGTGGAATTCCGAGCGATTTCTGGGGCCGGCGGCACTTCTGCAAGCCTATCGTTGGCTGGCCGACAGCCGCGACGAGGCGCGGGGAAGCCGTCTGGACCTGCTCGAGGATCCTTTTCGCCTTTACCGATGCCACACGATCATGAACTGTGCCCAGACATGCCCCAAAGGCCTCAACCCGGCACGCGCCATCGGTGAGATCAAGCAGCTGTTGGTGAAGCGTAGCATTTGACGCCCCGCCGGGGAATTATCCGGCACTTGGAGTCGGTGAAGTAAGACCCGCCCGCAATCGGAGCATGCCCCAGAGCACCGCGCCAGCCCCGCGCGTCAACCGGCCGTGCGGATCGGCACCGATCGCTTTGGCGACCATCTGAACCAGCTTGCGGATATGATGGCGCCGATAAAGGCGTACGGCCTGTGCGTTGTAAGCGCGCGCGAAACGACGGCGGCGGTACGGGATTGCCACTTTTTCTGCGTCGGACACGTTCGCGCAGTAATAGGCGTAGGCGAGTTCGTCGTCGCTCGATTCACTTACGCGCGCCGTGGCGACGAGGAGCTTTCGCCACCACGACAGGTCTGGCTCCTCCTGCGCATGAAGCGTTTCCAGGAAAAGCCTGTAATGGCGGAACTCGTCCGCCGCGATGCGGCCGGCAATTTCCTTCAAGACCGGTTCGGTGGCGGCGTCGCGAATCGCGCTGTAGAAGGACGAAGTGCCGGATTCTACCACGCAGCGGGCGATCATCTCGCCTCTGCGACTGCCACGAACCGAGTGGAGATTGTCACCGGCGAAATGCGGCGCTTTGTAGCCGGCCTGGAAACGCGCGAAAGTCGCTAAGAAATCGAACGAAGAATCGGCTAGCTGCGCCCAGCGCGCGAGCGCAAATCCGTGCTGGCTTTCCTCCCGGCCCCACTTCGCGATATCGCCGAGAGTCTTGGCGCCAGCGTCGTGGAACACGCGTGTCAGGTAGGACACGTAGTCGGGAGCGTTGTACTCGACGAGAGCAGCGCTTTTGACCGCTGCAAGAAGGTTCGGATCAACCTTTGCCCGGTCGAAATTCTCCCAAGTGATGTCGTCCAGCGTCCAGCCGGACTCAAAGACCGTCACAGCGGCCATTCGGACTCCAATGCGTGGTCTGCGCACTCCGACTTTCTTATACCAGAGGGGACCGCTATCGGAAAACAGGCTGGGAATTCAGAGGGCGGCTCGGAGCTGTCGCAGATGGTCGAGCTGTTCGGCGAGGCGAGCGCGGTCTGGTTCGATTTTCGCCAGAACAAGGTCTTCCTCGGCATTCTTGATCCTTTGCTCGAGGGCGATGGCATCGATACTCGTCATTGGAATGGCTTCTTCGGCCAGGACCGTGAGTTTCCGGGGGTTGACCTCGGCGAACCCTCCCAACACGAAGAATCGGGTGTCGCCACAAGCAACTCCGCCTCTGATATCGATCATGCCCGGACGCAGGGTCGAAATGAGGGGCATGTGGCCCGAAAGGACGCCGAACTCGCCCTCGCTGCCCGGGACGGTGACCATGTCGGCCTCGTCGGACAGCAGGAGCCGCTCGGGCGAGACGATGTCGAAGGCGATTTTCTCGGCCATGTCAGGCCGCTTCCGCCGCGAGTCTCTGCGCCTTGGCGACCGCGTCTTCGATCGTGCCCACCATGTAGAAGGCCGATTCCGGCAGATGATCGAATTCCCCGTTCACGACAGCCTTGAAGCTGCGGATGGTGTCTTCGAGCTTCACGCTCATGCCTGCCATGCCGGTAAAGACCGTTGCGGCATAGAAGGGCTGGGAAAGGAACCGCTCGATCTTGCGGGCACGCGCGACGGTCAGCTTGTCCTCTTCCGACAGCTCATCCATGCCCAGGATCGCGATGATGTCCTGCAGTGCCTTGTAGCGCTGGAGTATCTGCTGCACCTGGCGTGCCACGTTGTAATGCTCTTCGCCCACCACGCGCGGATCGAGCAAGCGCGATGTCGAATCGAGCGGATCCACCGCCGGGAAGATCGCCTTCTCGAAGATCGCGCGGGAGAGCACCGTCGTTGCGTCGAGATGGGCAAAGGAGGTGGCGGGTGCGGGATCGGTCAGGTCGTCGGCCGGCACATAGATCGCCTGGACCGAGGTGATCGATCCCTTGGTTGTCGTGGTAATGCGCTCCTGCAATTGCCCCATGTCGGTCGCAAGCGTTGGCTGATAGCCCACGGCGGAAGGAATGCGCCCCAGCAGCGCCGACACTTCCGAGCCGGCTTGGGTGAATCGGAAGATGTTATCGACAAAAAACAGCACATCCTGGCCCTGATCGCGGAAATATTCGGCGACAGTGAGGCCCGAAAGTCCGACCCGCGCGCGCGCCCCCGGCGGTTCGTTCATCTGGCCATAGACCAGCGCGCATTTTGAACCCTCGGTCGAGCCTTTCTTCGGGTCCTTGTTCACGCCCGATTCGATCATCTCGTGATAGAGATCGTTGCCTTCGCGGGTGCGCTCGCCCACGCCCGCGAATACCGAATAGCCGCCGTGGTTCTTGGCGACCGCGTTGATCAGTTCCTGGATCAGCACGGTTTTGCCGACACCCGCGCCGCCGAACAGGCCGATCTTGCCGCCGCGAGCATAGGGGGCCAGGAGGTCGATCACCTTGATCCCCGTCACCAGCACCTGCGCTTCGGTGGATTGGTCCACGAAGGGCGGCGCTTCCTGGTGGATCCCCCTGCGGCCCGTCGCACGGACGGGGCCCGCATCGTCCACCGGTTCGCCGATGACGTTGATGATGCGGCCCAGCGTGCCTTCGCCGACCGGCACGCTGATGGGGCTGCCGGTGTCGCTCACCTGCTGGCCGCGGACGAGGCCTTCGGTGGCGTCCATCGCGATGGTGCGTACGGTCGATTCGCCCAGGTGCTGGGCCACTTCGAGAACCAGCCGGTGGCCGTGGTTCTCCGTTTCGAGCGCGTTGAGAATATGGGGCAGTTCGCCTTCGAAATGGACGTCCACCACCGCGCCCATCACCTGAGTCACGCGGCCGAGCCGGTTGGTTTCCGTCATTGCATTCATGGCCTGCTCCTTCAGAGCGCTTCTGCGCCGGAAATGATTTCGATAAGTTCCTTGGTGATCATGGCCTGGCGCGTGCGGTTGTATTGCAGCGTCAGCGCGTCGATGACTTCGCCGGCATTGCGGGTGGCGGAATCCATGGCCGCCATCTTGGCACCGAATTCGCCCGCGACGTTCTCGAGAAGCGCCCGGAAAATCTGGACGTTGACGTTGCGCGGCAGCAGGTCGGCGAGAATGGCGCCTTCGTCCGGCTCGTACTCATAGACATTTCCACGCGGGCCCGTCAGGGGGCCTGCTTCCTCGACCACGACGGGAATGAGCTGATGAAGGGTCGGCACCTGGCTGATGACTGATCTGAATTCCGAGTAGACGATCGAGGCCACATCGAATTCGCCTGCAGCAAACATGTCGAGCACGCGCCGCCCGATTGCCGTCGCATTGACAAAACCGATCCGTTTGACACCGACGAAATCCACCGTATCGATGATGCGCTTAGCATACTGACGCTTCAGCTGGTCGCGGCCCTTGCGGCCGACGCAGATGATTTTCACCTGTTTGCCGTCGCGCTCGAGCGCCTGGATGTGCAGGCGCGCGCGCCGCACGATGTTGGTGTTGAATGCGCCGCAAAGACCGCGATCCGCCGTGGCGACGATCATGAGATGAACCTCGTCCTTTCCGGTGCCCGCAAGCAGCGCCGGCGCGCCGGGGTTGTCTTTCAAGCCGCCCGCCAGGCTCGCGATCACCGCGTTCATCTTCTCGGCATAGGGCCGCGCCGACTCGGCCGCCTCCTGCGCGCGGCGCAGGTTCGCGGCGGCGACCATCTGCATCGCCTTGGTGATTTTGCGGATCGATTTGACGCTGGCGATCCGGTTGCGGAATGACTTCAGGCTCGGCATCAGGCAAAGCTCTTCACGAACTCATCGAGGATGGATTTGAGCGTGGCTTCGGTGTCCGGCGTGATCTGCTTCTGGGTGCGGATCGCGTCGAGCAGATCCTTGTGCCGGGCCCGCATCATTCGCAGCAGCTCGCCTTCGAAGCGCTGCACATCCGCGACCGCAAGTTTGTCGAGATAACCCCGCACGCCCGCATAGATCGAGATGACCTGTTCGTCGATCGGGATGGGGCTGAACTGCGGCTGCTTCAGAAGCTCGGTCAGTCGCGCGCCGCGATTGAGCAGACGCTGCGTGGAGGCGTCCAGATCGGAACCGAATTGCGCGAAGGCTGCCATTTCGCGGTACTGGGCGAGTTCGAGCTTGATGGAGCCCGCCACCTGCTTCATCGCCTTGATCTGCGCGGAGGAACCGACGCGCGACACGGAAATGCCGACGTTCACGGCGGGGCGGATGCCCTGGAAGAACAGGTCGCTCTCGAGAAATATCTGTCCGTCGGTGATCGAGATGACGTTGGTCGGAATATAGGCCGACACGTCGTTGGCCTGGGTTTCGATGATGGGCAGGGCGGTCAGGGAGCCGCCGCCATGTTCGTCGTTCATCTTCGCCGCGCGCTCGAGCAGCCGCGAATGCAGATAGAACACGTCGCCCGGATAGGCCTCGCGTCCCGGCGGCCGGCGCAGCAGAAGCGACATCTGGCGATAGGCGACCGCCTGCTTGGACAGATCGTCGTATATGATGAGCGCATGCATGCCGTTGTCGCGGAACCATTCGCCCATCGTGCAGCCGGTGAACGGTGCGAGATATTGTAGCGGCGCGGGTTCGCTCGCCGTCGCCGCAACCACGATGGTATAATCCATCG
>Ga0182024_10002399_pt1 | contig 46483 bp, 37 predicted proteins | sample P32metaG_FD_120480 | JGI IMG/M metagenome (GOLD analysis project Ga0182024, IMG submission 120480) | Permafrost microbial communities from Stordalen Mire, Sweden - P3-2 metaG (Illumina Assembly) | ecosystem: Environmental > Terrestrial > Soil > Wetlands > Permafrost | place: Sweden: Stordalen... | reverse complement strand
CTTACCCGTCCGCAGCCTTTCGGCTGCCACCGTTTCACCCTTGCCTGATCCCCCGATCGCTCGGAGGCCATCGGCGGTTTGTTTTCTGTGGCACTATCCGTCGCGCATCGCTGCGCGCCCAGGAATTACCTGGCAGCCTGCCCTGTGGAGCCCGGACTTTCCTCGATCGGTGGCCGGTGGCCTTGCGGCGCCCAACCCCGTGTCGCGACCGTCCAACCGACGGCACTGTGCGGGATGACGACGCCGGAAATCTAATACCGGATGGCGAGGGCGAGCGATGACGTCCCGGTGACTGCGGCCGACTATCCGTTGGCCGCGATGATACGCCATCCGTTGGTGTCCACCATGCTCACGGCGTCGGAGCGGAGTCGTGTTGACGCCGTCGGCACCGGGCTGTACGACACGGTGCACCGGGACTCGATCGAGGATGTCACGCGAGACGTGCGGCACCGAGGGGTCGGGGCGATCCTCGTTTCGGTCAAGTGCTGCGTGTCCGCGGACGCCGTGCGCGTGACGAGCCGTGTGGCGAGCATCGTCCGCGACTTTCCTCACGTGACCGCCGTCGCGCTGCTCACGGACGCGGATGGATGTGCTCCCGCCGCCGTGCTTTCGCTCGGTCGCAGTGGCATCCGTACGCTGATCGACGCACGGATGCCGGCGGGTTGGAGCGCATTGCGTGAGGTGCTGGCCCGACGTGTGGATCGGGCGTCGGATGTCGAGTCCGTCGCGACCACTCGGCTCTCGCACGACTTGCGTGACGCGCCCCCGGATTGTCAGCGCTTCTTTGCGGCGTTGTTCTCCGCGCCCACGGAATTCACCACCGTGCGCGCACTGGCTCACGCCCTCGAGGTGACGCCGACGACACTCGTCAGTCGGTTCGCGCGGAAGCGGCTCCCCTCACCGAAGGCGTATCTCGCGACGGCCCGCCTCACGCGTGCGGCCGCGATGCTCGAGGACCCCGCCGCCTCGGTCGCCGCGGTCGCCGCACTCCTCGAGTACTCCTCGCCTCAGAGCTTCGGCCGTCACCTGCAGCTCCGACTGCAGTTGACTCCGTCGGCGTTCCGGAAGTCGTACGATGGCGAAGGTATGCTCGAACATTTCCGCCGGACGCTCGTGCTCGGCTTCCTGCCGGCGCTCCGCACGTTCTCCCCCTTGACCCCGCCAGCGATCAAGCCCGTGTCGGGGGCCAGCGGTACCCCATGGTCGGCAGGGAGCGCCCTCGGATGATCTGGACCAGTTCTCGAACGTCGGCTACTGGGCCCGTCCCCCCTCGCGCTCCCACCGCTCTCGTTTCACCCCGTCCCGCTCTGCTCGCCCTGCATCCGCGCGACGATGTCCTGCCGCACCACCAGGGCGAGGACCTGGAGTCCCATCGCCTCGATCGCCTGACGGCCGCCCTCTTCGCGATCTACGAGCGCGAGCACACCCGCGACCACTCCGCCTGCGCCACGGACCGCGTCGATCGCGCGACGCGCCGAGCCACCGGAGGTGATCACGTCCTCGATGATCGCGACCCGATCGCCGGCCTCGAACGGGCCTTCGACGAGCTTCCCCGTCCCGTGGGTCTTCGCCTCTTTGCGGACCGTGAATGCACGCAGCGGGGGCCGTCCGGCGGCCGAGGGGGTCGGTCGGTCGGCGGACGCCGACCCGATTGCCGGGTGGGACGGGGCGCACTGCAACGCGCTCGCGTAGCTGATCGCGTACGAGATCGGATCCGCGCCAAGCGTCAGGCCGCCGACCGCGGTGACCCCGCGACCCCAATCGCTCGCCTCTAGCGCCGCGAGCGCCAACGGCCCGATCAACGCCAGTCCGTCGGGATGCATTGTCGTCAGGCGGGCGTCGATGTATAAGTCTGAGGTCCGCCCCGACGCGAGCGTGAAGTGTCCGCGTCGCGCGGAGCGGTGTACCAGGAGCTCGACGAGCTGGGCGAGGCGTGTCGGGTCAGGGCTGCTCATGCGTGCGCGGGACCGTGGGGACGTGAGCCAGGCGTCGCGGAGTACGCGGCAGCCCGCGTGGCGGGCGGGGTGGCGGGCGTGCGGAGTGGATCGGTAGTGGGTGTCATAGGCGGGAGGTTAGGTTCGCCCGCCAGCGGCGTCAACGGCGGTCGGTCATGCGGCTCCCGATTCGATTCTCTACAGTAGCCGTCGCGGCGGTCGTGGGGTTCGTGATCGCCGTGGTCTACATCGCCGATCGCGAGCTCTCCCGGTCGGGCGGCGACCGCGTGCTGCGGACCAGTTTGTGGTGTATCGCGGCCGTCACACTCGGCGTGCTCACGGTCGCCGTGCTCCATGAGCGGCGGCTGTCGCGTCGGATGGCGGAACGCTCGATCGAGCTCGAACGGCTGTCGGATGAGCTCCTGCGGGCCAATCGCGCCAAGAGCGAGTTCTTGGCCACCGTCTCGCACGAGTTGCGGACGCCGCTCAACGCGATCGTAGGCTTCGTGGACCTGATGCGCGACGGTGTATACGGCGAATTGACTCCCCGCCAAGTCGCCCCGGTCGAACGGATCGAGGCATCCGCCACCCACTTACGCCACCTGGTGGACCAGATCCTGGATCTGGCGAAGATCACCGCGGGCCGACTCGAGCTGCACATGGAACCGGTCGAGCTCCGGCCATTCGTTCTCGATGTCGCGGCCGACATCGAGCCGCTCATCAACGAGAAAGGACTGGTCCTCACACTCGGGATCGGGGCCGGCCTCCCCCGACTGCGCACCGACCCGACGCATCTGCGTCAGATCTTGGTCAATCTCCTCGGCAACGCGATCAAGTACACGCCCGCCGGCGCGATCGACTTGCGCGCCCGAGCGGTCGCCGCGTGCGACGTGCCCCTCACGCTGCATCGCCCCGCGCCGATCACCGCTCGCATCGCGGACGCGCCGGTCGCGAGTGCCGGCGCCTCCCTCGGCGAATTGGCCTGGGTGGCGATCCAGGTCGCCGATACCGGCGTCGGCATCGCGGAGGCACATCGCCAGCGGATCTTCGAGGAGTTCGAGCAGATCGACCCTGGCCCGCGCGGCGATTCCACGAATCGAGGAACCGGACTTGGCCTGTCCATCTCCCGTCGCTTAGCCCGAGCACTCGGCGGCGACATCACCCTCGAGAGCGAGCTGCAAAAGGGCTCCGTGTTCACAATCTGGCTGCCGGTCGATCCGGTGGATCGTGTGGTTAGTGGAGAGCGCATAGTGATGAGCGGTTAGCGCGCGTGAGGTAGGCTCGCGTGCCACCGCCGGCCATCTCGCCGCCTGAAGCCCGCACCGACACCACGGCTGACCGACACCACGGCTGACCGACACCACGGCTGACCGACACCACGGCTGACCGACGGCACGGCGGGGCTCGCCGTCACACGCCGATCGCTATTCGCCAATCGCTCATTTGCTTTACTCCCCGACCCCCCCTAGCTTCGCGGCGTGGCGCGAGAGCAGTTGGTGGGAACGACGCTGGCGGGGTATACCCTGCGGGATCTGATCGGCGAGGGTGGGACCTCCACCGTCTTCCGAGCGGAGCATCCGCAGTACGGCGTGTGCGCCGTCAAAGTGCTCCGCGAGAAGCTGCGTGACGACAAGACCGCGATCGCGCGGTTCGTGCGCGAGGCGAAATACGGTGCGCGCGTCACCCACCCCAATGTCGTCCGCACGATCGAGATCGGCGAGGCACGCGCCGGGCTGCACTTCCTCGCCATCGAGTGGGCCAGCGGGGAGCTACTCGAGCGCTACGCGAAACGACACGCGCCCCTGCCACTCGCGGATGTCGTGGAGATCATCACGCAGATCGCGGGGGCGGTCCAGGCCGCGCACGCGGCGGGCATCGTGCACCGGGATCTCAAGCCCGACAACGTGATGTACGACCCGGAAACGCGGCGCGTGTTGCTGCTCGATTTCGGCATCGCGGCCGACACCGACACGGGAGCCGAGGATCGGCTGACACGAGCCGGGTTTTTTGTCGGGACGTTGTTGTATGTCGCGCCGGAAGCGCTCTCGGGAGAGATGGTGACGCCCGCCGCCGACCAGTACAGCCTGGCGACGATCGCCTATTATTTGCTCACCGGTGCCCATCCGTTCGTCGCGAAGAGCCCGCGCGAGATGTTCACGCAATTGCTGACGCAGCCGCCGATCCCGCTCAACGCCGCGAAGCCTGGCCTGGCCTTCTCCACAGTCGTCTCGGACGTGGTGATGAAGGGGCTGTCGAAGCAGCCCGCGGGCCGGTTTGCCAGCACGATCGAATTCGCTGACGCCCTCCGCGCCGCGGTCTCCGCCCCCGCCTCTCGCCGCGCCGCCCCATCAAACCCCGCCGCCGGAGTCCTCGCGCGCGTGAGGGGACTGTTTGGGAAGAGCAGCGGATAGCGGGTAGCGATTGGCGATTAGCGGGTGGCGTACCGGAGCCGGGTCCAGCGTACGTCAACTCGCCGTCGCGGGTTGTGAAGTCGCCAACCCCGCAAGCTGACCGAAGACACGGCGAGGTCAGCCATCACGCGCCATTCGCCATTCGCCATTCGCCACTCGCTGTATTTTCCCCTATGCCCCCGACGCTCCCCACGTCGCCCCGCGTATTTCTCATTGACGGGTACGCGCTGATCTATCGCGCGTTCTTCGCGCTCATCTCCCGGCCACTGACCACGAGCCGCGGCGAGAACACCTCGGCCGCCTGGGGGATCGTCAGCTTTCTCCAACGGCTTCGGGCCACGCACCGGCCCGACTATCTCGGATGGGTCAACGACTCGGGGATGTCGTTCCGGCACGAGCGGTATCCCGCCTACAAGGCCACGCGGCAAAAGCTGAGCGACGAGCTGCAAGCGGATTTCGACCGTGGCATGGAACGCATCTGCGCGATCCTTGATGCCAACCGGATCCCCATCCTGACGCTCGACGGGTACGAAGCCGACGACGTGATCGGCACCCTCGCTCGGCATGGTACCGATCAGGGCGCGAATGTCGTGATCGTCTCCGGCGACAAGGACTTTCAACAACTCGTTCGACCCGGTGTGTGGTTGCTCAACCCGGGGCGTGGCGGGCCGGCCGGTGTCGAGGAGCAGTGGGTGGGGGTCGAAAACGCCCACGAGCGGCTCGGTGTCGCGCCTGCCTTCGTGACCGACTACCTGGCGATGGTCGGCGATACCTCGGACAACGTCCCGGGCGTTCCCGGGATCGGTGAGAAAACCGCCCGTGAGCTCGTCGAGAGCTACGGCACCCTCGAATCGATCCTCGACCACGCCGCCGACGTCTCGAAGAAACGTCCACGGGAAGCACTGCAGCAGTTCCGCGACCAGGCGCTGCTCTCCAAGGAATTAGTAACTATCCGCGACGATCTGCCGATGATGCTCGATCTCGAGGCGTTGCGCGTTCGGGAGCCGGACTCCGGGCGACTGCGCGACATTTACGTCGAGCTCGAGTTCCATTCGCTGGCCCGGGATATCGGCCAGCTGCCGCCGGAGAAAAAGGCGCAAAAGGCGACGAATTACAGAACTGTAGACACCGTCGCCGAGCTCAAGGCTCTCGTGGCGCGCGCGCGGACCGTCGGGACGTTTGCGGTAGACATGGAAGTCGTGATCGATCGCGGTTCCCCGGTCGCGGTCGATCCGCTGCGCTCCACGCTCGTCGCCATCACGATCGCGCTGGCGCCCGGCGAAGCGTACTATCTCCCGCTGCGGCACCGGGATGCGGCGTCTCCGGCTGGCGAGCTCGATCTGGTGGCTGCCGCACGCGTCGTCGAGCGGTCCGAGGGGCTCGTCTTGGTCGAACACGACGATGGGGATGGCGGCGCCGCGACGGGTGAGGACGCTGGTGTCGCGCCAGTCGCTGGCCGGCCGGCACCCATTCGGCGTCAGTCATCGACCACCGCCGCGCCCATGTCGATCGCCGCCAGGGCGATCGCCGACGGCAACCTGCGGGCCGTGCGCAACCTCCCGGCGATCGACTCCCCGGAGATGGCACCGCTCCGTGAGCTGCTCGAGGATCCGACGGTCCGTAAGACCGGACAGAACGCGAAGTTCGAGATCCTCGTCCTGCGGCGCGCCGGCATCCGGCTCGCCGGGCTCGAGTTCGACACCATGCTCGCCAGTTACGTGCTCAACCCCGGTCGCCGGTCGCATGGACTCGACCTGTTGGCGCTGGAGTTCCTCGACCACACGATGACGTCATACGATGAGCTCTGCGGCCGCGGCAAGTCGCAGCTCTCGTACGACCAAGTGCCGGTCGATTGTGCGAGGGACTACTCGTGTGAGGACGCGGACATGACGCTTCGGCTCCGCGCGATCTTTGAGCCGCAGCTCCGCGAGCTCGAGCTCACCCCATTGTTCCGCGACATCGAGATGCCGCTCGTGGACGTGCTCGCCGAGATGGAATGGACCGGCATCGCGATAGATGTCGGCTTGTTCCGCTCGCTGAAGGCGCGATTTCAGGGCGAACGCGAGCGCGTCGAGCGCGAGATCTACGCTGCGGCTGGCGAGGAGTTCAACATCAACTCCAACCCCACGCTTCGCGCGATCCTGTTCGAGAAGCTCCAACTCCCGGTCCGGAAGAAGACCGCAACTGGGCCATCCACCGACGCCAGCGTGCTCCAGGAGTTGGCGGATCTGGGCCACGTCCTGCCCGAGTTGCTCCTGGAGTACCGGGAACTGTTCAAACTCGAAGGCACCTACCTCGACGCGCTGCCCGCGATGCTGCTGCCCGCCGACCACCGGCTGCACACCTCGTTCAGCCAGACAGTCGCGTCAACGGGCCGGTTGTCCTCGAGCGATCCAAACCTTCAGAACATCCCCGTCCGACGCGAGCTGGGCCGCGACATCCGCCGGGGCTTCATCCCCCGCGCCGGGTGGATGCTCATGACAGCCGACTATTCGCAGATCGAGCTCCGTCTGCTCGCCCATCTCTCGGGTGACCCGGCGTTCGTGGCGGCGTTCCGCGCTGGGGGCGACATCCACCGCCAGACCGCGTCGGTCATCTTCGGGGTTCCGCTCGACGACGTCACGCCCGAGATGCGTGGGCGCGCGAAGACCATCAACTTCGCGACGATCTATGGCCAGGGCGCGCATGCGCTCTCCCGTCAACTCAAGATCGAGTTCGCGGAGGCCAAACAATTCATCGCCACATACTTCGAACGCTTCCAGGGTGTCCGGTCGTTTCTCGACGCCACGGTCGAGCAAGCGCGTGAGCGCGGCTACGTGCAAACGATCTTTGGTCGGCGGCGGTACATCCCGGAACTCCGCGACCGCAATTTCAACATCCGCGCCTTCGGCGAGCGGACGGCGCAGAACTCACCCATCCAGGGTTCGGCCGCCGACCTCATCAAGATCGCGATGATTCGGATCCACGACCGACTGACCACCGACCACTACTCCGCGCGCATGCTATTGCAGGTGCATGACGAGCTCGTCTTCGAGAACCCGCCAGACGAGCGCGACAAACTCCGCGCTCTCGTAATGCACGAGATGGAGCACGCCGCCGAGCTCAGCGTCCCCCTCGTCGTCGGTGTCAGCGTCGGCCCCAACTGGGTGGACGCAAAGGGCCCGTAGATCGCGGCTCGGTTGCCCGAACCCAGCAGCGGACCATACCTCTAATTCTCGCCCGACTGTCCACTTTCACTCTTGCAGGATGCGGTATCCATCGCGTTTCGACGACCAGAATTGCAGGGGCTCCAGTGTGGTCAGAACACGTAAATCGTTATACGTCAACCTGTTGGCCGTATCCAGTTGGAACGGTCTCAGCATTGCCTTGCAGGGACGGTATGAAGAGGCCCCCATCTCATCCATCTCGCGTAGACGCGGGCGTGCCTCGCGCGCATCAAGGGTTTACGCTCATCGAGCTCCTGATCGTCGTGGTGATCATCGGCATCCTCGCCGCCATCGCCATTCCGAAGTTCGCCAGTACCAAGGGCACTGCTGAAGCGGCCGCGTTGCACGAGGATCTCCGAAACCTGGCCACGGCCCAGGAATCGTATTTCTACAACTACTCCAGCTACTCGATGTCCACCAGCGCACTCCAGCTCAACACTTCCCCCGGCGTCACCGTGACGATCACCACGGCGAGCGCGACCGGATGGAGTGCGAGCGCCACGAGCCTCTTGGCCACGCCCGGCACCTGCGCCGTGTACTACGGCACGGTGGCGAGCCCCGCCACTCCCGCGACCATCGAAGGCGACATAGCCTGTCAGTAAGGGCCAATCGCTCATCGCCTGCCACTGTCCTTCCCTCTGAGCGCTCGGCATCTTCCCCGGCATGCGCTCCGTGGTAGGCGCCGCGATCGGCATTGTGTGCGTGGTCGTTGCGATCGCCGGGTGCGAACGGTCGCGTCCGGTGAGCGAATCCGCGACGTCGTCAGTAGCCCCGCCGGCCAGCACCGCCGCGACACCAGAACGGGCGCCTGCCCCCCGACTCGCTGGGTGGAACGACACGGTTGCCGGTCCCGATCTACTCGTGGCCGGCACCAACACGGCGGAAGCGGTCGTCGTCCTGCCGCTCTATACCGATAGCACGCTCGCCGACGCACCCGTCGCCGATTCCGCGCTCGACCGTCACCCGGGTGCGGATCTCTTCTCCCGACACGGGCTGGTCGGTGTGGTGACACTCGCGAGCGCGGCGGCTGGCAACTTCACGGGGAGTTGCACTGCGTGGCCGACCGCGCACCTCACCACCGCCCAGGGGCCGCCACCGGAATGGGCCGTCGGCTTCGCCTCCGGCCACGCGACCGCGCTCCCTATGGACTCGATGGTCGGGTTGGCCAGCGTCGATTCCGCGCGCCGGGCCGCCGCGATCGCGCACGCGGCATCTGCGCTCCCCAACGACACCGCGGCCGCATTTCGCGGACTCCCGTTCGTGGTGCGGGACGCGCATCAATTCATCTTGCCGTCGGGGGACACCGTCCTCGCCGCGGAAGTCGTCCGCCGCCTCAATCAGGAGGCGAGCCCGCAAGAGGAGCATCTGCTCATTGTCCTGGAACGCGATACCGTCGCCGGACCAGGCGGCACCCCGCCCCCCTTCGTCGTCGCCTACTCCGAGCGCACCTCAGGTCCGGAAGACGATGTCGAATCCAGTGAGATGCTCGCCGCGGTCCTACTCGGCCGCACTCCCCGCCAACACCCCGCGATCATCATCAGCCGCGACTACGGCGATGGCAGCTCGTACACCCTCCTCGAGCGCGTCGCCCCCCGTCGCTGGCGCGCGCGGTGGAATAGCGCGTATGTGGGATGTTAGGGGCCAGCGATCGCCGATCGCCGATCGCTACCCGCCGCTTCCCGCCGCGTCCCCCACCAGCCTCCTAAACATCCGCATCGCCATCAGACACGGCACCCCATACGTCGCGAGCCATGTGATCAGCAGCACATCCACCAACCGTGTCCGCGGCCAGTGCCAATGGAAGCCGTACCGAACGATCGCGATGCAGAGCACCAGCGTCACCAACGTCGGGATCGAGAACCGCAGATCGTAGCGGACTCGCCAGGGGTCGCCCGACACGGCGCCGATCGTGACTTCTCCGGACCAGATCGCGCGCAACGGACCGAGGCGGCTGCCGCGCCACGTCAGCGGCATCCGGAAGCGGAACCCGCCGATCACATCGTGACGAACCCGTGCCCCACGCGCCGCGAGCTCGTGCCCCAGCCGAAACACGATCTCGCGTGTCTCCCGTGCCGTCGGCTGCGGCGATAACGGCAGCGACCCTAACACCGTGCGTTGACCCCGGGCTGCTGAATGTCGATCAAATCTGCCACCAAGAAATGCGCGCCATCACCTACCCCGCCGCCATGGCCGGTGCCTCGGGCGCATGCTATCTGCGGTTCGCCAATCGCCAATCGCCAATCGCCCATCGCCCATCGCCCATCGCCCATCGCCAATCGCCCATCGCCAATCGCCCATCGCCAATCGCCCATCGCCAATCGCCTATCGCTATCCGGTAACCCCCAACGCCGCCGGCGCGCCGCCGTGTCCCTTGGCGCCGGCGACCGCCAACGCCACCAGCGTCAGCACATACGGGAGCGCGAGGAACAGCTGATACGGCGCGTGCCACCCCATGGCCTGAAACAGAAACTGCAATGCGCTCGCCGCGCCGAAGATGACCGCGCCGACCGCGGCGCCGATCGGGTTCCATCGCCCGAGTGCCACGATGGCGATCGCGATGAAGCCGCGGCCGGCCGACATCCCTTCGGCAAACGTTCCAACTTGCGCGAGCACGAGCGTCCCACCGCTCACGCCGCCGAGCACGCCGCCGACGATGACCGCGACGAACTGTACCCGACGGACCGCGATCCCCGCCACACGCGCCGCGTCCGGGTTCTCCCCCACGGCGCGCAATGCGAGGCCGTCGTACGTCCGGTAGCTCCACCACCAAAGCGCTGGCACGAGGAGGTAGGCCGCATACGCGACCGGCGGTTGATCGAACAGCGCCGGCCCGAGCACCGGCACCCTGTCCAATCCGGGGATCGGCATCGCACCCATCGTCGGAATGGTCAACGCGGCCCCGGCTGGGCCGAACCCCCACCGGTATAACGCGCCAGTAATTCCGAGTCCGAACAGTGTGACCGCCGTCCCGGCGATAATCTGATCCGTGCGGAGGATCGTGGCGAACACCGCGAACACCGCCGCCATCGCCGCGCCCCCGACCGCCGCCGCCACGAACCCCGCCCCAACGCCGCCGGCCGTCGCGCCGACCAGCCCGCCGAACGCGCCGGCGATCACGATGCCTTCGAGGCCGACGTTGATGACGCCCGATTGCTCCACCAGTGTCTCACCGAGCCCCGCGAACAGCAGCGGCGTGGCGGTCCGCACCGTGGCTTCGAGAAAGGCGGTGACCGGCGCGCTCACGCGGACGCGCTCGTCGCCGGGCGCCGGAGTGCAGACCTCCGCGATGACCACCGAGCGCCGAGCGCGGGCCATCGCGTGCGCGCGGCGCCCACCGCGAGGATGGCGAGAATGATTGCCGCCTCCACCGCCGAGACCACGACCGATGGCACACCCGCATCCCGCTGCATCCCCGCGGCGCCCGCCTCGAGCGCGCCGAAGAACACACCGCTGACGATGACGGCCAGTGGATTGAGATTGGCGAGCAGCGCGACCGCGATCGCCGTGTAGCCATACCCGGGAGAGATGTTCTCGTAGAGCGCGTAGGTCACCCCAGTCACCTCCACCGCGCCGGCCAGGCCGGCGACTGCGCCGCTCACGAGAAACGCGCGCGTGGTCACCGCGGGGACATCGATGCGTCCCGCACTCGCCGCGGCGAACGGATTCGCGCCCGCTGCGCGGAGTCGAAAGCCCGACGCGGTCTCGCGGATCATCCACCACGCGGCGACGGCTGCTGCCACCGCGAGTCCGAATCCGATGTGCAGCCGGCTACCCGGGACGAGCTTCGCCAGGTGCAGGCCTGGTGGCAGCGTCGGAGTCTGCGGGTAGACGTGCAGGGGCTCCTGCAGCGGACCGTGTACGAGGTAGGCGACCGCTTCCAGGGCGATGAAATTGAGCATGATCGTGCTGATCACTTCCAGCACCCCGAACCGCCGCCGCAGCCACGCGGCCACGCCGGCCCACGCCGCGCCCGCTACCGCCCCGCCCGCCAGCGCGATCGGCAGCGCGACCGCGGATTGTGCGGCGGCGGGCCACGCGACGGCGACCCCGGCGCACATGGTCGCCGCCGTTGCTCCGGCCAGGAACTGACCCTCCGCGCCGATGTTGAGCACTCCCGCGCGAAACGCGATCGCGACCGCGAGCCCCGTGAAGATGAGCGGCGTCGCCCGCACGAGCGTGGCCGACACGATGGCGTACTCCGAGCCCATCGACCCCCGCCAGAACGCGCTCAGGACCTGCCCGAGGTCTGCGCCGATCAAGGCGTGAGGGTCAGTGTGTGCGCCGCCGCCAAGTGCTCGCGAGCCAGTGTGAGCGCCGCCTGCAGCGTCGGCGTCAGGTTCTCCTCCCCCACGTCGTCCATGACCGTCGAACGGGTCAGCGCCGCCGCCGGCTGCTGGTGCAGCTCACAGAGGATCACCAGAGTCCGGTCGCGCCGACTTCGGTGCACCACGTCGGCCAAGGTCCGCAGTCCCGTCGAATCGATCACGGGGACGAGTCCCATCCGGATGATCAGTACGTCTGGGCGCTTCGAGACGCGACTCAGCGCGTCTCTGAAGGTCGCGGCCGCGCCGAAAAAAAGCGGCCCCGCGATCTCGAAGACCTGCACCCCGCGGGGAATCTCCCCCGTACCCTCGCGCGGGAGTGGCACCCGCTCCTGCGACGTTCTCGGACGGCTCGATGCGGCCGCGCTGACGGCGTCCGCTCCGGCGTCCGCTCCGGCGTCCGCTCCGGCGTCCGCGCCGTCCTCCTCGCCGTCGGCGGTCAGGTCCTCGATCCCGTCGCCCACCGCGCGCACGGCCGTGGTGCCGGCCATCCGGCGCAAGAATAAAAAGGCGGCCAGGACCATCCCGACTTCGATCGCCAGCGTGAGATCGAAGAACACGGTCAGGAAGAACGTGACGAGCAATACGACCACATCCCCCCGCGGCGACCGCAGCTCCGCTCGGAACGTGCGCCACTCGCTCATCTGGTACGACACCACGGTGAGGATCGCCGCCAGGCAGGACATCGGGATGAGCGAGGCCCAGCGTCCGAAGAACAGCGTGATGAGCAGGAGCGTGACGGCGTGCGTCAGCCCCGCAACTGGGGTGCGCCCGCCGTTCTTCACGTTGGTCGCGGTCCGCGCGATCGCTCCGGTCGCGGGGATCCCGCCAAACAACGGGGCCACGACGTTGGCCACACCCTGCGCCACGAGCTCGATGTCGGACCGATGGCTTCCGCTGATCATGCCATCGGAAACGACGGCCGAGAGTAGCGATTCGATTGCCCCGAGCATCGCGATCGCGAAGGCGGGCGCGGCCAGGTCGGCCACCATGTGGAGCGAGATCGACGGGATCCGCGGCGACGGAAAGCCGGCGCTAATCGCGCCGAACCGGGTACCGATCGTTTCCACCGGGATGTGGAATATGCGAACCGCGACTGTCGCCGCGATCAGCGCGACGAACGGACCCGGAATCCGCCGACTCAGCCGTGGCCAGACGATGAGGAGGAGCAGCGTGCCGGCTGACACGACGACCGCTGGCCAGTTGGCGGCCTGCAGGTGTTGGGCGTACGAGGTCCACTTTTCGACGAAGTTCGCCGGGACCGCACCCATCTGGAGTCCCAGGAGATCCTTGACTTGGCTCGAGAAGATGATGACCGCGATCCCCGACGTAAACCCCATGATCAGGGGAAAGGGGATGAATTTGATCGCGGCGCCAAACCGGGCGAGACCGAAGCCGATCAGGACGAAACCGGCCAGGATCGTCGCGACCGTCAGCCCATCAATCCCATATTTCTGGACTATCCCGTACACAATGACGACAAATGCGCCGGTGGGGCCCCCGATCTGGACCCGCGACCCACCGAGTCCCGAGATGATGAAGCCCGCGATGATGGCCGTGTAGAGCCCTCGGTCCGGGGTGACGCCGCTCGCGATGGCGAATGCAATGGCTAAGGGCAGCGCCACGATGCCGACGATCACGCCCGCGCTGAAGTCGGCCCGGAACTGGGCCCGCGTATACCCACTCAGCGTGGTGAATATCTTCGGCACTAATGCGTCCGGAATCGACACGCGCGAGCCACTCCACATCGGCGCCTGCCTGGGTCTCTCCACGGGCATCGACCTCGGATGGATGGGCGGGACGGACGCTCGCACGATGCGCGCGCGTCGGACGCTGCGGGAAAAGTACCGTCGCCCGCTCTTGACAACGTATACAATCGAGTGAGATCATAGGCCCCCATCGCCCCGCGTGACGGACGGCCGCTGATCGTGGCGCCGCGCGCGCGTCGGGCAGGCGGGGGGCACGAGCGGCATCTGGCATCACGCGTCGTCGCGCGGGCCGCATCTGCTTCACGCTGCACTCCATCGAGTATTGCGCCGGTCCCGTCGGACCAGCGGTTGATACCCAACTACCCCATCGCGGGGAGGGTCTCGTGACGCGAAGTTTCGTTCGTCGGGCGGTATGGCTCATCGCGTGTGCTGTCGGGCTGTGGCCCCCAACGCGCGTCGCGGCGCAAGCCACCCCATCCAATCAAGGGCGGGTCGTGACGGGCACGATCACCCGTGCCGTGACCGGCGGCGGCGGGCCGCCGATCGCCTACGCGACTGTATTGCTGAAGGGGACCACGCGCGGCGCGCAAACCGACGCGACCGGCCAATTCCACCTCACCGTGCCCGATGGCGCGGTGCAACTCACGGTCCGCGCCATTGGGTCCCTCCCCCGAGACGTGACCCTCGGCGCTGCCGAGCAGACGCTCTCGGTGGCGCTCAACGACGACCCGGCGCAGCTCGAGCAGATCGTGGTCACCGGACAGGCCACCGGGATCTCGCGCAAGAACGCGCCGACGTCCACAGCGGTCGTGGACAGCGCGTCTCTCACACGCGCGCCCGCGACGACGGTGGACGAGGCGCTGCAAGGCAAGGTGCCGGGCGCCAACATCCAGACCAACTCCGGTGCGCCGGGCGGCGGCGTTCAGATCCAGATCCGCGGCGTCAACACCGCGATCGGCGCCTCCGACCCCCTCTTCGTGGTCGATGGCGTCATCTATAGCAACTCCACTGTCCCCACGGGACTGTTCACCATCACCAAGAGCGGCACGCTCTCGGGCAGCGGTCCGCTGCAAGATGACGGCGCCAACCGCCTCGCCGACCTCAATCCCGAGGACATCGCGTCGATCGAGGTCTTGAAGAGCGCGGCGGCATCCTCGATCTACGGGTCGAAAGCCGCGAACGGCGTCGTGATCATCACGACCAAGAAGGGACAGGCCGGCAAGCCCCGCGCCGAGATCACGCAGCGTGTCGGTGCGGCTCATTTGCTCCGAGGCCCGGAGGAGCGGCGGTTCAACGTCGCCCAGGCGGATTCGGTCTATGGCGCGTCCACGGTCCAGCCATTCCTGGTCAACGGCACCCTGCCCTTCTACGACCACTTGGGAGAAGTCGCCGGGAAGACGCCCATTGACTACGAGACGCTGCTCGACCTGAGTGGCGGCAACGAACACACCCGGTACTACACATCCGGCGACATCGACTACACCGGCGGCATCATCGGCAGTACCGGCAACGCGCGACAGACGCTGCGGGTGAATCTCGACCAGCAGCTCGCGCGCAATCTCGAGGCGAACTTCAACGCCAACTACGCCCACAACAACTCGGACCGTGGGTTCGTCAACAACGACAACAGCGGCGCCAGCGTCCCCTATGCGCTCGCCTACATCCCGAGCTTCGAAAACATCAAGCCGCAAAACGGCATCTACCCGCAGCTCCCACTCACCTACCTCAGTGCCAACCCGCTGCAAACGATCGCCGACGGGCAGAACACGGACGAGGTCAATCGCTTTACTGGTGGTGGAACCGCGACGTACAACGCGCTGACGACCGACCACAACGCGATCAAGCTCGTCGCCGCGGGCGGTCTCGATTTCTTCAACGACAACTCGCGCGTCGTCGCACCCTCGAACCTGTACTTCGAGGCGAACCAGCCGTCGCCCGGCGTCTCCACGCTCGCGACCGGCGCCAGCCGCCAATACAACTGGAACTTGAACGCGATCCATACCCTGACGGAGCCCGCCTTCAGAGCCACCAGCTCGATCGGGACGACGTTCGAGGACCGCGAGTTGGATCTGAGCAACACCTCAGTGACGGGATTGGCTGGCGGCGCCGTGGACGTGGACGAAGGCACCGTGCCTCAGCTCTTCGAGGAACGCACGCACGAGCGCACGTTCTCAGTGTATGGCCAGGAACAGGTGTCGACGCTCAACGACCGGCTGCTCGTCGAGGTCGGGCTCCGTGCCGAGCGCAGTAGCGCCAACGGCAGCGCGGGGGCGTACTACCTGTATCCGAAGATCGCGGCCGCGTACAACTTCCCCAACGTCTTGGGCGCCGGCAGCAACATCAAGCTGCGCGCCGACGAGGGGATCACCGGCAACCAGCCGCTGTTCGGGCAAAAGTTCACGCTGCTGCAAAGCAACACCGCGATCGGCGGCGTGACGGCCACGGGCCTCGGTCTCAATGCTGCCGCCGGCGATGCCAACATCCAGCCGGAGACGACTCGCGAGTACGAGTTGGGCACCGACATCTCGGCGTTGGCCGGCCGAGCCGATCTCGAGGTCACGTGGTTCCACCGGGAGACCAGCAACCTCTTCCTGCCCCGCACGCCCGCGCCATCCACGGGCTTCGCGTCGATCATCGCCAACGGCGGCGTGTTCGAGAACCAGGGTATCGAGATCGGCGGCACGCTGGTGCCGGTCAAGACCCGGTACTTCAGTTGGACGTTCGGGACGAGCTTCACGTCGATCAGCAATGAAGTCCTCTCGCTTCCGTTCCCTTCCTTCACCCCTGCCACGCCAGGGTTCGGCCTCGCGTTCGGCCAATTCCTGATCCAGCCGGGACGCCCGATCACCCAGATTATCGGACAGACCTCGTCCAATCCCGACGGTTCGTTCAACGTCACGTACATGGGCCAGCTCAAGCCGGATTACGATTGGTCGTGGTCGAACGACTTCACGTTCCACCAGTTCGGTCTCTCGATGCTCTGGGATTGGCAGAAGGGCGGCGTCGAGCAGAACCAGACGCTCTCCCTCTACGACTTCAATGAGCTCGCCGCGGACGATGGGACGCCCGCCGGCGCAGCCCGCGTCGCCGACGCGTTCAACGGGATCGCCACGCCGTTCGTGCAGTCGACGACCTTCCTCAAGCTGCGGGAGGTGCGGGTCAGCTACGCGCTCTCCCCGTCGGCGTCACACCGTTTCTTCGGATCGGATGCGGTCTCCCTCAATGTCTCGGGCCGCAACCTGATCCTCATCACGAACTACTACGGGTATGACCCCGAGGTCAGTAACTACGGTCAAACGGCGATTACGCGCGGCATCGACCTGGCGCCGTACCCGCCCTCCCGCACGTTCTACTTCTCCGTCAATGCGAGGCTCTGAGATGCTGCGCACTCATCGACGCACACCCAGCGCCGCCGCTCGGATCACGCCGTTCGGACGCGCCGCAGCGGCGTCCGTGGCCGCGATGATCCTCCTCCCGGCGTGCTACAACTTCAACCTCACGGATCCGAACAACCAGTCGCTGAGCTCGTTGACCGGCAACCCGACACGCGCGAGCATCGGCGCGGCGGTCACCGGGATCTTCGACGCCCAACGCCAAGACGCAGTCGGGTACGTCTGGCGGGTCGGCTCCATGGGACGCGAGGGCATCAACCTGTCCGGCAACAACCAGCCCGACTATCAGGAACCGTATTTCGGGCCCTTGTCCAGCAGCGAGTTCGGCGCTGCGCTCTGGGCAAGTGAATACGTGACGATCCGCGACGCGAACATCGTCATCGACGCCGTTGGCAAAGCGCCCGACATGACCACCGGCGAGAAGGCACTCACGACTGCCGTCGCGCAGACCGCCAAGGCGCTCATGTTCATCCGGCTGGTCCAGACGCGCGCCCAATTGGGCGCGCCGGTGGACGTCGATCACCCGCCGACTGCAACTCCGGCGCCATTCGTCAGTGAGGACAGCGTCTACGCCACGGCGCTCCATACCCTGGACTCGGCGCGCGCCAATCTCACGAGCGGCAGCTCAGCCAGCTTCCCATTCCCGATTCCTCCGGGCTACTCGAACTTCGCCACTCCGGTGACGTTCGCCCAGCTCACGTGGGCGCTGACCGCGAAGGCACTCGTGGGCCGCGCCACCGCCCAATCGCACGCGCCCGGCGCGCCCGGCGCCGCGACGTATTACTCGCAAGCACTTACCGCGCTGAATACGTCGTTCCTCGCCAACGGCGTGCCCGTCAGCGCGAACCTCGCCCTTGGCGCGTACTTCGACTTTTCGACTGGCCTGGGCGACATTCAGAACACCCTCTCCGACCCCCCTACGGGCGTCACGTTCTTCGCGCTCGCATCGGCCGATAGCGATGCCCAGTTGCAGGCCGGGGGAACGCTGATCGATGCCCGAGCACTGAGCAAAATCGAGCCGATCCCGGCCGGCGCATCACCGCAGATCATTGCGGGCGTGTCGATCGAGGGCACGCTGAAGTTCACGGTGTACTTCGTGGGGGGAAACCCGGACCCCGGTGCGCCGATTCCGATCCTGCGCTACGAGGAGCTGGTGCTGCTGCGCGCCGAGTCCGAGATCGGCACCGGCGACATCGCCGACGCGATCAACGATATCAATTTCATCCGGGAGAACTCCGGCCATCTCCCGGCGTACAGCGGTTCGACGACGCCGACGGCGCTCATCACGGAGTTGTTGTACGAGCGCCGGTATTCCCTGTTGTGGGAGCAGGGCACCCGATGGATCGACGCTCGGCGGTTCGGCGTGCTGAACACGATCCCGGCAGGCGTCGTCGGCGGCAACGTGCCGACCGTCATGCCGATCCCGACCACGGAGTGCGACGCCCGAAACTTGCCTACCCCCTGTGGATTGGGGATCGCGAGTTAGGAATGGCGGATAGCGGATAGCAAGTGAGGGCCGGCTGCGGATGACTGCAGCCGGCCCTCATGCGTTGGCCGGTCGGCCGGTCGGCCGGTCGGCCGGTCGTCACGCGTCGGAATAGCTACTCGCTATCCGCCATCCGTTAACCCCAACATCCCCCGACCCACCGCGTCCCGCTCGCGAGGGACCTCGCGGACCGTGCGCTGGGCGACTACGAGCACTCGGTCGGCAAGCGCCACGACCTCGTCCACATCGCTCGCGTAGAACACGACCGCGCACCCGCGGGCACGCGCGTCGAGGAGGCGCGCGTGGACGGCGGCCGTCGCCTGGATGTCGAGTCCTCGGGTCGGATTCTCCACCACGAGCGCGGTCGGCTCGGCCGCGAGCTCGCGTGCCAGCACCAGTTTCTGTTGGTTGCCGCCCGAGAGTGTGGATGCCCGTACGTCGTCCCCGCTCGCGCGGACATCGAATGCGGTGAGCAACTGGCGCGTCTCCTCGCGTAGTCGCCGCCAGGTGATGCGCCCACGACGCGCGCCGGCTCCCCGCAGGGCGACATTCTCGTATAACGGAAACTCGAGCACGAGCGCGTCCCGCTGCCGATCTTCGGGCACGAACCCCACCGTCGTCGGCACCACCAGTGTGCCGCTCGTGACCGGCATCCGCCCCGCCACCGCTCGCAGCAGCTCATGCTGCCCCTGCCCTTCCACACCCGCGATCCCGACGATCTCTCCGGCATAGACCGCGAACGACACGCCGGTCAGTTTGGTCAGACCGCGCGAGTCCTTGATCGCGACTCCGGCGGCGGCGATGACTGGCGTGCGCCGCCGGTCGTCGAAATGTGGGTCGGCTTCGCGTCCCCGCTCACCGGTCCCGCCGCCGCCAGCCGGCGCGCGCGTCTCGACTGACTCTCCCATCGCGCCGCTGTCGCGGTCCCCCGTCGTACCACCGCCCGGCGTGCCGCTGACCGGCGCGCCGCTGACCGTGACCGGACGCCGGCTGTGGGTCTCGTGTGCCCCCAGCATCGCGTCCGCCAGCACCGACTCGGTGGCATCGGTCGATGGGACCGCGAGCACGGTCCGACCACGACGCAGTACGGTGACGTCGTCCGCGACTCCCATGGCCTCGTGCAGCTTGTGGGTGATGAGAACGACCGCGCGATCGCCCTCGGCGAACGTCCGTAGCCACCGCAGCACGTCGGCCGCCGCCGCTGGCGCGAGCACCGCGGTCGGTTCATCCAGGATCAGGAGGCGGGCGTCGCGTGCGAGGGCCTTGATGATCTCGAGCCGTTGCTGCGCTTCGACCGAGAGGTCGCTCACGGTCGCGCCCGGATCCAGGATCAGGCCTGTGGCCGCGCCGATCGCCCGGATGCGGTCGCTCACAGCTCGCACGTCGTACCGGGTGTGAAGGCCCAATGCGACGTTGTCGGCGACCGTCATCGCCGGGACCAGCGTATAGTGCTGGTGCACCATCCCGACGCCGGCCGCGATCGCGTCGGCGACCGACCTCAACCGTCGGACCGTTCCATCGATCGTGATCACACCGGCGTCGGGCCTGATCATTCCGAACGCGATCCGCATGAGCGTTGTCTTCCCGGCCCCGTTCTCACCGAGAAGCGCGTGCACGGTCCCGGCGCGCACGGTGAGATCGACGCCTTCGAGCGCGGCCACGTCCCCAAAGTGCTTCACCACCCCTCGCATCACGAGCGGAGGCGTGAGGGGGACGGCGGAGACATGAGGAGTTGCGGCCCGATCAGTCATCGGCGAGGAGGTTCTCTGCGACCATCTGCGACCATCGCAACGCGGCGCCTCGAGTCCTCTATCTCCCCGTCGGCGCAGGGATCCACACCCACGGCACACCGAAGCGGGCCGCCACATCCCCCGCCAACGCGCGCACCCCGAGGGTCTCCGTGGCGTAATGGCCGGCATAGATGATCACGAGCCCGCGCTCCGGCGCATCGACCGCCGTCCAATGGGGTCCCTCGCCGACGATCAGCGTGTCCACGCCCAGCGCGACTGCCTCGTTGAGCGTATCCATCGACGCGCCCGCGCCGGAGCACATCGCCCATGAGCGGGTCCGACGAGTGGCGGGGAACGCTGACCCGTGCGCATCACCCCCGTGCTCGTGCGCGAATCGAGCCGCCGCCGCCACGAGATCGGCCGTCAGCACGTCGGCCGTGCCGCGTACGCCGATCGCGATCGACTCGAACTGTGCGAACGTGCCTGATGGTGTGAGGCCAAGCTCCCGCGCGAGGAGCACGTTGTTGCCGAGGGTGGGATGGAGATCGAGGGGCAGGTGCGCGGAATACACCGCGACGTCGTGCTCGAATAATGTGCGGAGCCGGCGGTACTGCGCATCGACCACAGGCTGCGCGCCTTTCCAAAACAGCCCATGGTGGACGATCAGGAGATTGGCACCCGCAGCGATTGCGCCATCAATGGTGCGCTGTGATCCATCGACCGCGGCCGCGACTTTCGAGACCGGACCCCGGTTCGCGACCTGCAGCCCATTCAGCGCCGTCGGAGAATCCGGCGTCGCCGGGATGTCGAGCAAGTGATCGAGATAGGCGACGATGTCGGCAGTGAGGGGCAAGGCGGTAGTGAGTGGTGAGTGGTTTCTGGTTAGCAGCGAGCGCAAGGCCGCGACGCGGTGCAGCCAGCTGGGAAGTCTACCCAGCTAATCGCCAATCGCTAATCGCCCGCCCTTCGCCACTGACCACCAACACCCACCCACTACGTCCCCCTCACACTGTCCGCGACCGCTGCGCTATCGACGGGCACGACGAACTTGCCGGTCATCATGGCCTCTTGTACCGAGTCAACGGCGACGCGCGTGAGCCCGGGAATCTGCGGCCCGAGTGCGGGGTTGATGACGAGTTTGACGACCTGCTGTTCAGCGCCCAGTGTGATGACCGCCGGCGTGAACAGACCGTCCCGGACCTGTTGGCCGATCATGAATAGCGCGTGTGGGAGGTCGATCACGACGCTGGCCAGTGTGACGGCCGGCGCAATGCCGTTTTGGTCGGAGTTGGATCCGATCACCCACACGCCTTTCGAATCTTTCGCGGCCTGGAACACGCCAAGGCCTGCGGCGTCGGCGTTCTGGAAGATGACGTCGGCACCCTGCGTGACTTGAGCGAGCGCCTGCTCTTTGGCGGCGCTCGCGTCATCCCAGTTGCCGACGTACGACGAGAGGACCTTGATCCGCGGATTCACCGCATGTGCGCCCGCGGCGAAGCCGGCGAAGCCACGTTTGACTGGCGGGAGTTCGGTGCCGCCGATCGTGCCGATGACATCGGTTTTCGTGACGCTGCCGGCGATCATCCCCGCCAGATAGGCCCCCTCTTCAAATCGAAAATCGATCCCGGCCCAGTTCTGCCCGGTTCGATCGCCAGAGGTCGTCACATACATCGTCTGCGGATAATCTGGCGCGACGCGCTGCACCGCGTCCTGGTACTCGAATCCGTTCGCGATGACGAGGTTGTACCCCTGCGCTCCGTACTGCCGAAAGTTCTCGTCGAACTCGGCGGGCGTTTTCGTCTCGATGTGGCTGATCTGTGCGCCAAGGCTGTCCTGGATCCTGAGGAGCCCACGATAGGCCGCGGCGTTCCACGCCTGGTCGGAGATCGGGCCGGGCGTCAGCAGTGCCACCTTGAATGTCTTGTGGTCGCTGGCGGCCGGTCGGTCGCGCGCCGCCCTCCGCCCGTGCGCGTCTCCGAGTTGCCCACATGCGGACAGGCTTATGCACAGTCCGATGTGGACAAGGGTGGAGGCGCGCATAGGGGAAGCGATTGGCGGTTACCGATTGGCGATTGGCGGTGTGCGATTAGCGGATGACGTCTGGGCCGTACGTTGCGGGGGACTTGGCGTCAACCGTCGAATCCACTGGCAGTCTATTGCGGCGCACTGGATTCCGCCCATGCACGCTAACCGCTACCGCTACCCGGTAAATCGCTATCCGCTGACCCGCTATCTCACCACCGCCACTGGCATTGGCTTCTGCTCCAATTTCGGTGCGCTGCCGATCGCTCGCCCCGCCTCATCCATCCGCACCGCGCCATTGATGCGGCCGCCCTCGAGGACGACGATCGATTTCGTATAGATGTCGCCACTGACCCCGGACGTGCCCTGGATCTCGACGCGTTCGGAGGCGGTGATCGTGCCATCGACTCGGCCGCCGACTACGACCTCGCGTGCGTTGACATCGCCCTTGACTTCGCCCTGGCGGCCGACGAGCACTTGTCGTGCGCCACGGATGGTGCCCTCGACGCTGCCTTCGATCTTGATCACGCCGTTCGTATCGATGTCCCCGTGCACCTTCATTCCAAACGCGATAATAGACAGCGCAGCTTCCGCTGGCGCGCCGGGCTTCAGATCCGGCTTGTCGGGCGTGTCCTTCGTAAACATGGCCATGGGTGCGATCGTGAGAGGTGAGTCAGGGAACTGAGACGGCGCCATAGAGGCGGGCGACGCGATGCTCTACGCGGCGCACACCGCACGTGCTGCACTCGGACCTTCCTGTGACGATCAGTCCGCCTGCGAGGGCACGGGGAAAACTTAGTGATTGGCGAACGGCGGTTGGGGAATACTCGATGTAGTCGCATTGGTACGGTGACACCAGGCCCGGCCGCCGCGCACCTGCACGCTCAGTGACACGCTAGTCACCAACCGCCAATCGCCTATTGCGGCTCCGCCTGCGGGCTCGGCGACGTCCCCGAATCGGGCGCCGGTGGAACCACGGCCGGCTGGGGCGCCGGGGTGGCTGTGGCGGCAGGGGTGCGACGTGCTCGCGCGTGGTGGGTGGTTGGCGTCGCGATGGGCGTCGAGTCGGCGGCCTGCTCATCGCCGGTTGTGGCTGGCGCTGCTGCGGCCGCAGCGGCCGCAGCGGCCGCCCCGCCGGTGGGCGCGTCGGTCGATCCGGCGGTATTCACGGGCGCTCGTGTCTGAATGGCCGGGGCCGGCGCGAATCCGACGGCCGCGGTGGCGCCGTGTTGGCCATCGGCCACGGCGTCGCCCCCCATCATGGTTCGTACTTGGTCGTATCGCTTTTGCAGCTCCGACAGCGAGCGCTCGAGTGTGTCGAGGCGCTGCGCCGTGTGCTCCATGCGTGTGATCCGATACGTCAGGGTCGGGACGCGTGACGCCTCGACGATCAACAACACGGCGACCATGGCCGCCGCTGCCGCAATGAGCTTCCCGGTGCGCGACATGATGAATCGGAGTACGCGCACCTGTCGTCCCGAGAGCACGATCGTGCGACTCTGTAATCCGCTCTCGCGCTGGACCTGGATGATCATCGACCCGGCATGCGGCGTGTAGATGTTGCCGTAGCCGCCTCCCAGCACCGCGGCAGTGGCGGCTTGCGAGGTCGGTGTCCACGTACGCCCACTCGGACCGACTGCGGGCGACCCGCCCGATCCAGCGGTTGTCGGTGATGCGGACGCGGCGCCCGTCCCCGGTCCATCCGACGTCACAGCGTGTCTCCGGCCGGCCCGAGGATGAGCTCGAGCAGCCGTTCGAGGTCGTCGTTGGAATAGAAGAGGATCGAGATCTGGCCCCGCTGGTCCGCCGTCACCGAAAGCGTGACATCGGTCTGCAGGTGCCGCCGAAGCCTATTCTGTATCTCTTTCCCCGGGGAATTGAGCTGTTGTGACGCTTTAGTGGCGCGTATGTGTCTCTTTGATGCGCCATTTTTGTCTCTGCCAAGCCCTTCGACATCTCGGACGGTTAACCCGCGGGCAACGGCCTCGTGCGCCGCGGCTACGATCTCGCGCTCCGATCTCAATGCCAGTAGCGCGCGCGCATGCCCGAGCGACAGTTGGCCGTCCCGCAGCATCGCTCGAACAGCCGCTGGCAGATTGAGCAACCGCAGCATGTTCGCGACCGTCGATCGGTCCTTGCCGACCGCCTCCGCCACTTGCTGCTGCGTGATCGAGAACTCGTGGATCAGCCTCCCATAGCCCTCGGCTTCTTCGATCGGATTGAGGTCGGCTCGCTGCAGATTCTCGACCAGCGCTAGCGTGAGAGCCGTGCGGTCATCGACGTCGCGCACCACCGCCGGGATCTCCGCCCAGCCGAGGCCAAGCGCGGCCCGATACCGCCGCTCACCGGCAAGGAGCTCGAACCTCGCCCCGTGCGAGCCAGCCGTCCCGGAGGACCCGTCCCGGACCGGACGCACGGTGATCGGCTGCAACAGACCGGATGCCTTGAGGCTACTCGCGAGCTCGGTCAGCTCCTCGGGCGCGAACTCCTTTCTGGGCTGAAACGGGTTCGGTCGGATCTGTCCCAGCGGGATCCGTTGGACGACTCCCTCCGCGGCTGGACCCCCACCCCGGGGCTCGGCGGTGCCGGGTGGCGCGAACAGCGCCCCCAACCCCCGCCCCAATCGCCGCGGCGTTTCCGACGGCATTACGCTGCCGCTCGGTTTGATTGTTTCACGTGGAACATCTTCCTCCAGACGGTCCGTCGGACACCGCGTTCCCCACTTCTCACCACGATCTCCACTGCTACCCTCTAGAGAGCCGTCGGCTCTCTCGGGACGATGCCGGGTGATTCGTCGTCACCGCCGGAAGAGCGATCACTCGCCTGCTGACCGATCGCACCGCGCCGCCGGACCGCCTCCTCGCGCACCCGGTCCGCTGGACCGCTGGCCTGCGCATGACGTTCCCGCCCACCCGAGCCACTCTTCCCACTCGTACTCGCCCGCCGCTCCGCGGCCGCCGATGCCGACCGGTGCCGCTCGAGCATTTCCCGGGCGACCGCCATATATGCCAGCGCCCCGGCAGACGTCACGTCGTAGAGGATGATTGGCTTGCCGAAGCTCGGCGCCTCGGCTAACCGCACGTTCCTGGGAATCACGTTGGTGTAGACTTTTGGGCCGAAATACTCGCGGGCGTCAGCCGCGACCTGACGCGACAGGTTGAGCCGCCCGTCGAACATCGTCAGCAGCACGCCGTCGATCGACAGCAGCTCGTTCACGCTCTGCTGCACCAGGTGCACGGTGTTGAGGAGTTGCGAGAGCCCTTCGAGGGCGTAGTACTCGCACTGCACTGGGATCAGCAGCGCATCGGCCGCAGCCAGCATGTTGATCGTGATCAGCCCGAGCGACGGCGGACAATCGATCAGGATGTAGTCGTACTCCGCGGCGATCGGCGCAAGCACGTCCCGCATGGCTTGGTCACGCCGGTGACGCGCGATCAACTCTATTTCGGCGCCCGCCAGATCGGGCGTCGCAGGGATCACGTCCAGGTGCGTGAACTGCACGGCACGGTGCCGAGCCTCGGCCGCGACCGCACCGCCGATCAACAAATCGTAGACCGTCGCCCCCAGCGCCTCCCGGGTGAGACCGATGCCGCTCGTCGCATTGCCCTGCGGGTCGCCGTCGATCAGCAGCGTCCGTTGCTCGGCGGCGGCGAGACTGGCCGCGAGATTGACAGCGGTCGTCGTCTTGCCGACACCGCCTTTCTGATTGGCGATGGCGAGGACATGAGTCACGGCGCGTGAATATAGCGTCGAACCCGTGCACCGCGCGGCACCCAGTGGGGCCGCGCGTATCGCCCCAGGGCCGCCGATAGCCTCCGATTTCACCAATGTTCCACGTGAAACATAAACATCTGTTTCCCGGGTCGCACTGACCCCCCGATGTCGCTCCATCACCCCCCAGGCGGCACCAAATGCCGGGGCCCCGCTCTCGCATGCGCCCTCCACGACATTATTGCGTTGCACCGAGCCATCCGCCGGCCCACCCCGCCTTTCTGCTATCCGCCAATTTCTTGATGCGCTACATCGGCAACAAAACCAAACTCCTCCCCTTCATCGCGAGCGCACTCGACCGGCTCGATGTCCCACTCCCCGGCCGCGCCCTCGACGCGTTCGCCGGTACGGCCGCCGTCGGCAGCTTCCTCAAAGCACGCGGCGCGACCGTTGTTGGATGCGACCTCATGACGTTCAGCTACGTCTTCCAACGCGCCTACGTCGTCGCGGATGCCTATCCCCGCTTCACTACCCTGCGCGACGACGTCGGACTCGGCGCCGCACGAGCACGCCCCGACTTCGCCGCACGCGTCGATCGCCGCATCGCCGCGCGATCCGCTGCTTTCCGTCCCGCTCCATCCCTCACGCGCCCACTCGACGAACTGCTCGTCTACCTCGACCACTACCTCGACCCGCTCACGTCGTTCATCTCACAACACTTCGCCACCCACCATACGCCGCACACATCACCGCCGCCGCCCGTCACGCACCCGGTGTTCCAGACGGCGCACACGCCGCCGCCGCACGCAGTCGCACCGATACCGACACGCCGCACGCGCTCCGCCCCCCGCGTCCCCACATCCGCCACTGCGGCCGCGCACGGCGATGTCGTGTCGGCTGAACCGACGCCTCGGATGTATTTCACACTCGACGCGGCCCGCCGCATCGACGCGATTCGGTCGCAGCTCCATGAATGGCACGCCACCGCCGCGATCAGCGACGACGAGTTCTACATCCTGCTCGCCGCACTGCTCGAAGCCGCGGACGCGGTCGCCAATACCGCGGGCATTTACGCGGCGTACATCAAGAGTTGGCAGTCGAACGCGCTGCGCGAGATGCGCCTCCGTCTGCCATCGATCGCCGCCGTATCACCCCGCGCCCGCAGCGCACGCCGCGCGCGCTGCGAGGCCCACCTGGGAGATGTATCCGCCCTCGCGCCGACACTCGGCCACTTCGATCTCCTCTACCTCGACCCGCCCTACAACACTCGGCAGTACAGCGCGTACTACCACATCCCCGAGCTCATCGCCCGCGGCTGGTTCGAGGATCCCCCAGTCTTGCGCGGGAAGACCGGCCTCCTCCCGAACGCGAAAAAATCGGCCTGGTCCACACGGGCGGGATGCGTCGCGGCGCTCGACGGACTGCTGGCCGAGACCGACGCCGATCACGTCGTCCTGAGTTACAACAGCGAAGGGATCATTCCGGAGTCGGAGATCACGCGCATCTTCCGCGCGCACGGCCGCCGCGGCACCTACCGCCGCGTCACCCGTACCTACCAGCGCTATCGCTCCGATCGCCCCAGCGCCAAGCGCCGCTACACCTCAGACTCCGTCCACGAACATCTCTACTGTGTAAGGCTGAAGGGCAGCGGTTAGCGATCAGCGGTTAGCGATCAGCGATTGGCGATTTGCGATTGGTGAACCGCAATCGACGCGTCGTGCCGTGGCTGCGCACATGGCGAGAGTAACCTTTGCCCGCTGGGATCCCGGCAGCACGCTGATCGCCAATCGCCAATCGCCAATCGCCAATCGCCAATCGCCAATCGCCAATCGCTAGCCGCTAATCGCTAGCCGCTAATCGCTAGCCGCTAATCGCTATCCCTATCCTTGCTCCACGCGGCTTCCAGCGAATCCCGCGATACCCGGTAGAATGCCGGCGGTGCGCCCGGCGCGGCCGTGGTCGGCCGCAGGAGATAGATCGGCCGATTCGGGTACGCGGCCAAGAGCAGGGAATCGCGCGCGTGCAGGTCGCGGGCGTAGATGTTCCGGTCCGACGGACCGCCTACCGCCAGCATCGGCGCCAGTGGCAGGATCCCCGCGACGGTCTCCGCGGCGCGTCGCTGGCAATGGGGCGAATACCCGTACCCGATCTGGACGTGCAGCTTGGCGCCCGGCCCCACCGCTTGCGGTTTCACCCGGGCGGAGTCCGCGAGCAAGGGCTGGAGCTGCGCGTATGGGTCCGCCTTCACCGCATCCCGCGCCCCGCCGCGGGGGGCCATTGTCTCCAACGCGGTCGTGGCCGAATCGAGCCGGCACACGTCGACCGTGCGGTACAAGGTCTCGACGTGGGGGCGCGACACACCCACCGCCCAGAGCCGCGCCACCAGTTGCTCCTCCCATCCCTCGCGGACGAACACCAGCGCGTCGTGGACGCCGGCGCGGGCCGCGACGTCGGGGGTGGCCCACCGCTCGGGCGCGGCGCTGGTGCGGTACTCGTGCGCGCGAAGCGGGATGTCCACGGACACGGCGATGACGGCGCTGATCGCCAGCGCGAACACCGCGGCCCGGTAGGAAAACGCTGCCGCGGCCGGCTGCAACGCCGACCGGACCCGGTCGCGGAGCAACACCGGGAATCGCACCGTCCAGAGTACGAGCGCGGGACCCAGCGCGTAGACGAATCGCGGCCCGAGGAAATTCCCGTCGGCCCAATAGGCGAAGTACAGCGCGACGAGCAGCCCGCAGCTCGCCAGGAGGTACCGGTCCACCGCGCGGAGCCGCGGTGCCATGGCCAGCGCGGCGATTGCCGGTACCAGCGCCGGGAGCGGCGTCTCGAAGAGATTGTCCTGCAGCCGCAGGAAATACAGGTTGATCAGCTCGAGTCCGCGCCCCGGCGTATGCCGCACGCCCCAGGGCGCGGGATGAAAGCCGAGATCGTGGTTCTTCCCCCAGAGCACTTCGTAGCCGAACAGCAGCGGAGCGCCCGTCGTGTGCGCATTGACGTAGAACATCGCGCTCATCGGCAGCGCTACGCCGATGAACGCCGCGAACGCGTCACCCCACCGGCGCGGGTCGCGGATCGCCCGCCCGAGATACCACAGCGCCGCCGGCGCCGCGAACGCCAATGCATCGACCGGACGGATCGTCGCCGCGGCGCCGAACCCGAGTCCGCTCACGAATGCGAGCCAGCGACTCCGCCGCGCACTCCGGTCAATCGTCGGGACAGCAGCCGGCACCTGCACGGTCGGCGTCGGGTCCGCGGTCGCGTGCACGAGCGCCGCCGCCCCGATCAGCATGCAGGTGAGCGCGGTCACGTGGTTCATTTGCGAGCCCGACATAAACATCGTGAACGGTGCCAACGCGAACAGCGCCGCGGCGGCCACCGCGATCCGGCGGTTGGGCTCCGCGACGCGCGCGAACGCCGCGAACGCGAACACCGAGAGGACTCCGCTGAGCGGTCCCACGATCCACGTCGCGCCCGCCAGCGCACCGAGTGCGAGCAACGCGGGCCCACCGGGCGGGAACTGCGAATAGACCTTCCCCCCCGCGTCCACCATGTTCAAGGAGCTGAAGAACTCCGGGTGCGGCGGCGTCGGCAGCCAGAGGTGTCCTCCCGCGAAGATCTGTGCTTGCCTGACTTGCACGATCTCATCGATCAGGAGCGGCCGGCCGTGAAAGATGAGCTGCGCGATGGCCGCGTACAGACACCCGCCGAGCACCGCGGCGCACGCGACAACCATGGTTGGCTGTCCATCAATCCACGCGCCGATCCGCTCGACATCGCGAGCGCGCCAGAGCCAGCGCATCCGCCGCGACAGGATCGCCAACACGATCCCGCCGCCAACTGCGATCGCGCTCCCCGACACCCACTGCGCGATGAGACTCCAATAGCCGGGAAGCTCGTAGCCGCCGGGTACCCAGTTGACGAAGGGGAGGAACCCGAGCGCCGCGACGACACCGGCGATCAGGACTCCCCCGTTCACGGCCGGAAGCGGGGGACGCACGCCGGCCGAACCCGCATCGCCGCTCGCCGGCGCGACGCGCCCTGGATCGCGAGCGGGATCGTGCTCGGGATCGTGCTCGGGATCGCGCCGCGACTCGCGAGACTGCACCCGGTCCGGGGCGATGGGAGACACGCGCATGTGGCTCAGGGACGACCCATCGCCGGCTTCGGCCACGGTCGCGCACGCGTCTGGTGGTGCGCCGCAGCCACCATGCCGGGGCCTTCATCTCGACGCCCGGACCGTCGGATCACCGGCCGGCGCCGAGGCGCCGACTACCGAGATACTAGGAGTTCGCGGTTGCCCGTCGGCGCCCGCGCTCGATCTCGATCACGAGATTCTGCAGATCGTTCGGACTCACGCCTGGGATCCGGGACGCCTGCGCAAGCGTGGCTGGGCGGAGCGCCACTAGCTTCTGGCGCGCTTCGAGGGTCAGCGAGCGCATCTCCGCGTATGGCAGGCCGGGGTCCAGTGCCACCTCTCCCATCCGGCGCATCCGTTCCGCCTGGAGCCGCTCGCGATCGAAATAACCGGCGTATTTGATCTCGAGCTCGGCCGTCACGACCGCGTCGCGCGGAAGGTCGGCCCCGATCCCGGCCGCCGCGAACAACCCGATCAGCGTGATCCCCTGTCGGCGCGCAAGCTCCACCGCCCGCACCGGCTGCGTCAGCGCTGCGCTCCCGGCCGCGGCCAGCAGCCCGGCGACTTGCTCCGGCCGCATGGTCGTGCGTTCGGCCAGTCCACGCGCCTCGTCTACGGCCTCCAGCCTGGCCTCAACCACAGCGCGCTCCGCGGCGTCATAGAGTCCGAGCGCCTGCGCGATCGGCGCGAGTCGCGCGAGTGCGTTGTCCTGACGGACCGTGAGCCGGAACTCCGACCGCGAGGTGAAGAGGCGGTACGGCTCGTCCACCCCGCGGGTGACGAGATCGTCGACCAGCACGCCGAGATACGACGTCTCGCGGCCGAGCAAGATCGGGGGCCGCTGTTGGACGGCGAGCGCCGCGTTGAGGCCCGCGATCACACCCTGTCCGGCCGCCTCTTCGTAGCCCGTCGTGCCGTTGACCTGGCCCGCGAAATACAGCCCCGCCACCGCCCGGACGGCGAGCGTCGCATCGAGCTGCGTCGGCGGATAGTAGTCGTACTCGATCGCGTATCCGGCGCGCGTCATTCGCGCGGCTTCCAGTCCGGGCACGGTGTGCAGGATCTCCACCTGGACCGGCGCGGGGAGCGACGTGGACAGGCCGTTGACATACAACTCGGCGGTGTCGTGCCCCTCCGGCTCGAGGAATAGCTGATGGCGCGCCGCGTCCGGGAATTTCACGATCTTGTCTTCTACCGAGGGGCAGTACCGCGGCCCTCGTGAGGCGATCGCCCCGCCGTACATCGCCGACTCGCCGATGTGCTCGGCGATCACGCGCGTTCCCTCCGCGCCCAAAAACGTGATCCAGCACGGCAGCTGCGCGGGGTGGCGCGTCCCCACCTCGGACACGCGAGGAATATCCCAGAAGTGCGACCAGGAATAGTCGAACGCGTCGATCTCGCTCTCCTGCCGTTCGAGCCGCGAGAAATCCACCGACCGCCCATCGATGCGCGGCGGCGTCCCCGTCTTGAATCGGCCGACCGTGAGGCCGAGCGCCTCGAGCTGCTCCGCGAGATGCGTGGCGGACGCCTCGCCCGCCCTTCCCCCCGCGACCTGGCGGTCGGTGCCGATGTGGATGCGCCCGCGCCCAAAGGTGCCCGACGTCACCACCACGGCGCGCGCCCCGAACCGCCGCCCTTCAATCGTCTCGATCCCGGTGACCCGAGCCACCTGGGAGATCGGCGCCGACCTGTGTGGACCGCGCTCGGCCGACCGGTCCGCCGCGGCCGACTCGTTGCCATCGAGCACCAATCGGGCGACCGTCCCCTGGATCGTGTGGAGATTGGCATGGCGCTCGAGCAGCGACCGAACGGCGCGCCGGTACAACCCACGATCGCATTGCGCGCGGGGCGCCCACACCGCCGGACCCTTGCCGCGGTTGAGCATCCGGAACTGCAGCGTCGCCAGATCCGTGGCCCGTGCCATGATCCCACCGAGGGCATCGACCTCGCGCACCACCGTGCTCTTGGCCACCCCGCCGATCGCCGGGTTACACGACATCTGGCCGATCGTTTCGAGCGCGCTCGTGACCAGCCCGACCCGGGCGCCCAGTCGCGCGGCGGCGACCGCGGCCTCGGTCCCGGCATGGCCGGCACCCACCACGAGCACGTCGAAATCCGCCTCACTGTGCCGGCGGTCATTGGGATGCATATTTCAAAGGTACACGGGGCCGCTCGATCGTTGCGAACACCCGCTGTGACTCCTCCAGATCCTTTTCCTGCCGCGATCGTCCCCGCTCCGCGCCCGTCATGCCGCTGCCGCTGACCGACGTATACCCGACCCTGCTGATCCGGCGCGCGGCGTTCGAGCGCGCCGGGCTCGCGCGGACGGCGTTCGATGACCGCTTCGCCCTGACTCTGGACGATTTTCGCGTCGAGGGCGACCTCATTGCCATCGGACCGCTCGTTGGCGAGGACGCGCTCACCGGCATTGTCGCCGAGCTGGAATCCCTGGGCCTGACCTATTTCGACGATTTCTTCGAGATGAGCGGCAACTGGCCCGCGTGGCTCAAGGTGTTCGCGGCGACCGGTCGGTGACACCCGACGCCACGGTGCGCCGCGCCGCCCCCACCGGCCGGCTCGCGCGCATCGCGCGCCACCCGAGCGCCCAGGTCCTCGTCGCCATCATTCTCGGCGTCGCCGTCGGCGCCATTCGTCCCGATTGGGGCGCTGCGCTCCGCCCCCTCTCCGACACCTTCATCAACCTCGTGAAGATGATCGTCACCCCGGTCATCTTCCTCACCATTGTCATCGGGATCGCGGGCGCCGGCTCGTTGCGCCGCGTGGGACGGGTGGGCGTCAAAGCGCTCCTGTACTTCGAGGTCGTCAGCACGGCATCCCTCGCGATCGGGATGATCGTGGTCAATCTCACGCGGCCCGGCGCGGGCCTCGACCCGACGCGACTGCCGCACGGCGATGTCTCCCGGTACGTCGATGGCGCGCAACAAGGGTCGCTCGTGGACATCCTGACGCACATCGTGCCCTCGAGCATCGTCGGCGCCTTCGCCACCGGAGATGTGCTGCAGGTCGTCTTCGTCGCCATCGTGTTCGGCGTTGCGCTCACTGCGGTCGGCGACAGCGGGCGTCCCGTCGTCGCGCTGATCCAATCCCTCGAGCGGGTATTTTTTCGACTCGTCACGCTGATCATGCTGGTCGCCCCCATCGGGGCGTTCGGCGCGATGGCCTATACAGTCGGGACGTTCGGGCTCGAGGCGCTCCGACCGCTGGTACGCGTCATGATCGACGTGTACGTGACGATGGGATTTTTCGTCTTCGGCGTGCTTGGGGTCATTGCGCGACTCGCGGGCTTCCGGCTGCTCGCCTACCTCGCGCACATCAAGGACGAGATCCTGCTCGTACTCGGGACGTCGTCGTCCGAGGCGGCACTCCCCGGCATCATGGACAAGCTGGTCACCTTCGGATGCGCGCGCCCGGTGGTCGGCCTCGTGATCCCCGCTGGCTACTCCTTCAACTTGGACGGCACGTCGATCTATCTCGCGATGGCCGTCGGATTCCTCGCCCAGGTGTTCAACGTCCACATGTCGATCGGCCAGCAACTCGCCACCCTCGCCGTGCTGATGCTGACGTCCAAAGGCGCCGCCGGCGTGACCGGCTCAGGGTTCATCGTCCTCGCCTCGACGCTCGGAAGCACACATGTCATTCCCGTCGCCGGCCTCGCCCTCCTCTTAGGCATCGATCGCTTCATGTCCGAGGCCCGGGCCATCGTCAATCTCATCGGCAACGGCGTCGCCACGATAGTCATTGCGCGCAGCGAAGGCGCGTTCCACCCCACTACCGCAGTCGTGGCCGACCGCATCGCGGCGTGACGCCGTGCTACCTGTCCGGCGCCCGTGACTTACCTGCGACCACGGACTAGGATACGCATGATGCCGCGTCGCCGGCTCGCCGGATTTCTGCTCATGGTGTCGGTGGCCCAAATGATTCTGGCGCCGCCGATCTACGCGTGCATCGCACACCCGTCGGTCGGTCACTGCCAAGACGCGCCCTCCGCCGCGACGTCCGAGGCGAGCGCAATGGCCCCGGCCACCTCGCTGGCGCCGACCCACGCACCGCATCACCAGCACCATACCCAAGACTGCTGCGCCGCTAACGACGCATGCCGCGGGGTGTTCTTCGCCACCCCGGCCGCGGAGCTTGGCGCCGCCATCGACCGCCAGATGCTCGGGTCGAGCACCATGAGCGCGCCAACGGCCCGACGCGCCGCGCCAGAGTCACCACCTCCCAAGCGGTAGCCCTCGATTCACGCACCCGCCGCCGGCTCACCCCGGCAGCGGTGTCGGCGCGCATCATCGCTGCCCGGACCGTCCTGGCGCCGGTGCGACGCCGTGACCATCGATCGAGAGCTGCATGTCCGTTCGCCACACGCCGGTGCCCATCCGGCTACCCGTCGTACACATCCTCCTCGTCCTCTCGGTCGCCCACACGGGATCGCTCGCCGGGCAATCGCCGACGCCCGCTCCCACCACACCGACAGTGCCCGCGATGACGGCAGACAGCGGCGCGCCGACGATGGGCATGCGTCCAGGCCCACTCGGGATTGCGATGACCCGCGGGGGCTCAGGCACATCGTGGCTCCCCGAATCGGCGCCGATGCACGCTGAGCTCATCCCCCTCGGCGGGTGGCAGCTCATGGTCCACGGCGTCGAATACGGGATGTACGACCAGCAGTACGGAGGCAGTCGGGGCGCAACGCAGCTCGTCGGGATCGGATGGTTGATGGGCGCCGCCACCCACACGGTCGGCCCGGGACAACTCGGGATCCGCGGAATGTTCAGCGCGGACCCCTGGACGAGCTCGACTCGCGGATACCCCCTCATCCTGCAATCCGGCGAGGCCTTCGACGGCACGCCACTCCACGACCGGCAACACCCGCACAACCTGTTCATGGAGTTGGCGGCGATCTACGACACGCCGATCGCACACGCGCTCGCCCTCGAGCTCTACGTCGCCCCGGTCGGCGAACCGGCCCTCGGGCCGGTCGCCTTTCCACACCGGCCGTCGGCAGCGAGCGACCCTTTCGCGCCATTGTCGCACCACTGGCAAGACGCGACGCACATCTCCTTCGGCGTCGCGACCGTCGGCCTGTACACCCACGACATCAAGCTCGAGGCCAGCGTGTTCAACGGCCACGAGCCCGACGAGCATCGAACCGATATCGAGTACGACCAGCACGGACCCACGCTCGATTCATATTCCGGCCGCCTCACGATCAACCCCGACGCCGCGTGGAGCGTCTCCACCTGGTACGGCTACCTGCACCGGCCGGAGCAGTTGGAGCCCACCGTCTCCCAGCATCGGTTCGGCGCAGCCATCCTCAACGAGCGGCCCTTCGCCATCCACGGGCACTGGTCCAGCGCGGTGATCTACGGCGCGAACCTCTACTCGAACGATTCTCGACTCTCCAACAGCGTGTTGGCGGAAACCAACCTCGATCTCGATGGCGCGAATGCGGTGTTCGGCCGGATCGAGTACGTCGTGAAATCACCCGCCGACTTGTTCGTGGACACGCCTCCACCGCCGGGCGCCAATCGCTTCGACATCGGGTCGGCCAGCATCGGCTACGCCCGCGAGCTCGGTTCGGTCACTCGATACCTGGCGTTCAGCATCGGCGGCGTCGTCACTCTCGACGCTATTCCGCGGACGCTGGCCGCGACATATCACACCCGCACCCCCGGCGGCTTCGGCGTCTACCTCAGGATCCGCCCGGCCCATTCCCACACCGCCGACCAGATGGCCGGGATGGATATGCGGTGATAGTGGTGGTCGCGACCGCCTACTGCCCCATCGGCATCGCCATCGGCAATGGCATCGCGATCAGTACCGCCGTGGCAACCAACACGAGCATCCCGAGGGCGATCTCGACCGACGCCGAACGGGTGAACGCGCGCACGCCGCCGCCGCCCGGCGCGGTCAGCCCTGGCGTGCCGCGCTGCCAGTTGTACGCGCCCGCGGCCAGCACGAGACCCACGAGTGAGAGCTTCACGAGCAGCGTGCGACCGTACGCCGAGCGCCACAGCGACGACAGGGTGTCGAGGTGCGTCCACGCCGCGATCACCCCGGTGAGTGCCAACAGCACCGCCGACGTCAGCGCCACGGGGGAGAACGCCCGAACCAACCCGGCGATGTCGGCGCCCCACTCGTCCGGTGCCCGCCGCCTCGCCGTTGGAGGCGCGCCGCGGAGCGTGACAGAGGCCAGTACGCAGAGCGTACCGATCCACACACCGGCGCCGAGCACGTGCAGCACATCGGCCGTCATCACGATCGCGCGATGCTGCTCTACCGACGCCGCGTGCCCGGCGAACGCCGGTGTGGCGGCCAGCCCGACGGCGCAGACGCCCGCGGCGCCCCACGCCCAACGCGAACCCGTGCGCGCCAGCGCGAATGCGAGGATCGCGGCCGCCGCGACCACGGCCTGGGCGATCCACATCGCACCCCAGTGCGTATGCCCGAGCACCGCCGCCACGAGATGCCCCCAATCGGACAACGACTGTCCGGGGTCTGCGAGCTCCATCACCTGGGTGCTCAGCCGCATGAGCGCGGCCGGGAGCAGGGCGATCGCCGCCCACATCCCCAACGACGCACTGCGGCGCGCCCGGTCTGGGAGGGGCTCGAACGGCTGCCCGACGATCCCGAGCAACAGCCGACAGCTCACCGCGCCCAGCACGATCGTGATCCCCGTCAGCATCACCCATCGGCCGACCCACGCGAGCACGTCCGTCCCCGACAGCCCCCCGCCCATTCCCGAACTCCCGATCGAGCTACTGGCCCGGCGTCGCGCCGCCCTTCGATCCAGATGGCGCGATGACGAACTGAAACTGCCCCGTGGACACGTGTCCGTCGCGCGCGGTGGACCGCCACCAGACGGTGTACGTCCCCGCCGGTGGCTGCGCGCGCAGCGGGGCGACGACCGGTGCGTCGGTGCCGGAATCCCGCGTGAGCGGCGCGAGTGCGACCGCACTGCCGGTCGTCCCGCTGAGTCGCACCGTCGTCACGGCCAGTTCGGGCTGCTCCGAAAACCAGAGCCGCAGGGCGGCGGGCGGCGATTTGATCGTATCGTTGGCCGCGGGCTCGGACCGCTCGAGATGCAGATGGCGGGCGTCGGCGACGCGCGCGTGAGGGGGGAGCGTCGTCGGCAACGCGGCCGCGGCGACGCCCCGGGTGAGGAGAACGGTTGCGGCGACCACCACACCGGGCCAGCGACGGACGCGGGATGCGAAGACGGAGGAGCGTGAGTTGGACATGGCCAGGATGGGGGAGAAGGAGGAGTGATCTGGAAAATTACGTCGAACGACGCCCGACCGGCGACCTAGAAGATGTCGTAATGGATCGTCCCGTACACCGTGCGAGGCTGGCCCGGTGCGATGAAGTATCCCGCTTCGAGCTCCCGATACTGCGTATCCAGGATGTTTCTGACCCCGGCTTCGAGCCGGACGCCCCGCGCGATCCGGACGCCCCCACTCGCGTAGAACAGCGCGAATGCGGGACGCGTCAGCCCGACCGCCTCTTCGAACGGTGTGTATTTCCCCTGGAAATTGGTCCCCACACGCAATCGCCAGATCGAATGCCGCGGCATGATCGCGATCGCTCCGTCGCCCACGAATCTCGACGTGTTGAACACCGGCTGGCCTGAATAATCGATCCCCACGTCCGAGTCGACGTATCTCGTGTATTTCGCGTCAACCACCGTGAAGCTCGTGGAGAGCGACACGTCGGGTGTCACCATGGCCCGGGCGGTGACGTCCACCCCCCGGCGCCGGCTCGGGCCACCACTGATCGTCGTCACGCCGTTGAATGACTGTTCGTTGCTCAGGTCCATGCGGAACACCGACGCGTCAAGGTCGAGCGGCCCGCGGTCGATCTTGATCCCGGCTTCGTAGTCCCACACCGTGATAAACGGCGTCGCGGGATCGAGGATCACGCCGTCCGCTTGCCGGAAGCCACGAGACACATTCGCGTACACGCCGGCCCATGGCAGCAGCCGGAACAACAGCCCGGACTTCGGCGAGAAGATCCCCTTACTGAACTGGGACTGCGTCTGCGGACCGACCGTGTCGGGCGCGAGTGAGGTTGGCTGGAGCGAAGTGCTCGAGAGCTGGTCCACCCGCGCGCCCAGGTCCACGCGGAGGTACTTCGTGATGTCGAAGTGGCTCTGCACGAACACGCCGCCCGACAACTGGTGCGCCTGCACAACCGCGAAGGGGACGGAGTCCTCCCGAAAGCCGCTCGCCGCCTCACCCCAATTCTCGTAGTGCGAATGATCGTAGCGCGTTTCCGCCCCCGCCGTGACCTCGATGCCCGGCACCGAGTAGGTCAGCGCGCTCGTCGCCCCTCCGCCGTAGCGACCGTCGTATTCACGCGTCTCGATCCCCGAGCCCTCGAGCTCCCCACCCAGTCCCGGGGGCGTACTCAACCAGAAGTTCCACGTGCCCTCGGTCGCGTACACCGTGCTCCGCCAGAACAGCGATGGCGAGAGGATCACGCGCAGGCTCGCCCGCTCCTGCGCGTGACGCTTGTACCCGCCATCACCCAAGTTCGAGACCACGCCATAGTTTCTCGCCAAGTACGACGCCGTATCCAGGAATCCCGGCGAGTTGTAGCTGGTCAGAAATCCTTCGATGCCCAGGTCGAGCGTCGTGGAGTGCGTCACATCGTGCAGATAGCGGCCGTGTAGTTGGCCGATCTGGTTCTCGGCGTGCGGTCGCCACCCATCGTCGTGCGTGACCCGGATCCCCAACACCCCACGCGTGCCGCCGTTGTCGAATCCGGTCATCACGACGCCCTCGCCATTCCCGTAGGTGCCACCGGTCAACTGGACCTGCGTTCCGTCGAGATGTTCGAGTGTGCGCACGTTGACGACTCCCGAGAACGCGAAATTGCCGAACAGCGCGCTCGTCGGCCCCTTGATCACGTCGATGTCGCTCACCGCTTCCGGGAACATCAGGTTGAAATCGTTGTAGCCCTCGGCGTGCCCGTTGACGGGCTCGTTGATCGGCACCCCGTCGATCCAGAGCGCGATGTCGGTCGAATGGTCGGAGCTGAATCCGCGAATCGACAGATCCGAGCCGAACCCAGGTCCCTGGCCCTGCTCGTGCGACTCGACACCTGCCGTCTCGCGCAAGAGCTCGTACGGTGAGTTGGCCGGCGTCTCCGCGATCGCTTGCGGCGTCACGGTCACCACGCTGATCGGCTCCGTCGGCTGCACCGGTGTCGCGGTGACCGTCACCGGCCCGAGGCGCGCGACCCGCCGGGCCAGCGAATCGCGTCGCGCGGGAACAACGCGCACCCGCTTGTGGGGCACCGTGTCGGCCAGCGAGTCGGTAAACGCCGCCGCGCCCGCGCTGTCGGCGGACGTGGTTCGCGCGCTCGTATCGGGTCGGGCGGTCGGCACCTGGGCCGCGGCCACGGTTGCCGCGATACCTGCGCTGCCCGCGATACCAACGGCAACAGCAACGGCGATACCAACCGTCGCCAGCGACACCGCCACTCCGCGACGGACAGCGCGCGCGATCCACCGGCGCACCGGTGCCGCCGCATGCCGAGCGCCGCGTTCATGCGCGAACGCGGCGCGCCCATCCCCATCGAACGACATGTCGGTCTCCGCACAGAAGGCACGGGCGGAGACGTCATGTCCCCTACCCGCGGCGGCGCATGCGCCATGCGACGCCCCAGCGCGACCCCGTGACCGGGGTCAGACGCTCTGTGCGGGAGGACCGAGTGGCGGAGGTATGACGACGTCGGGCGCGGCGCGCGGCGCGACGTCACGATAGACGAGCGGAGCGGCCGCGGCGATCACGACTGGAACGACGGGGATCGCGACCAACCGCCCCGTGGGCACACTCACCAAGCCGGTGGTGCAGCACGCGCCGGGGCAGGTGCACTGGTGGCCGTGATGGCCGCCGCCGTGTCCACGACCCGGCGCGCTCATGTCGTGGTCGTGGTGGCCGCCGAGCATCGCGGCGGACATGTCGTCGGCCATCGGCGTCGCGCCGTGGTGGTTCATGCCGGCCCCCGCCATCCCGCCGAGCCACCCACCGCCGTGCTCCGGACACGCCTGCAGCGAGACGCCGGAGACCGTGACGATCATCCAGAATCCGAAGAGCCCCGCGAAGAATCGCTGTGTCCGGGACCGCTGCATGCAAAACAATTTAGCGCGAGGCGAGTCGGAAGCCAGCGCCCCGATCCCCGTCGGGACTGTTCGAGAATCCTGGCGGGGAGGTACACGCGTGCGGGCCTCGGAGCACTCGTCTTGGAAACCCTGGGGGACGGCGACGCGTCGAATAGGGCCGGCCAACGCGCTCTCGCGATGTCACGACGGGCTGGCGATATCAACCGAACCGACATACAATCCTGATTGTGCGGCTGCGCAAACTGCATCTCCGGCTCCTGGCGTTGGTGGTCGCGCTGGTCCAGCTCACCGGACCGGCGGCCGCGGCGTTGGCCGATGCGCAGCTCGAAGCGGCCGGGAATCAACCGAATGCCGCCTCGCACATCGAGGCCCACGGCCGTCCCGAATGCGCGCGCGTCCACACCGACGACTGCGCGCTCTGTCAGTACCTCGCCACTGCCTTCGACCAGCCGGCCGCACCGCGCGTCGCACCGCTGCCCAGCGCAGTCGTGCGGCCGCTCGTCGCGGCGCTCCTCGGGCATGCGCCCGCCGCACTCGGCGCATTCCCTCGGTCGCGCGGACCACCGGTTCTCGTCTAGCCGGACCGCGTAACGCGCGCGTCGCCCACGCGACGACTGCGCGTCCTACTCCACTGATCGGTGTCCGCGGCGTGCCCATTTTCGGGCCGTCGCCGCCTTGGGCACGATCGACCGAGCGCATCACTGCGATCCGGCTCCGCAGCAGTCGTCATGGCCGACGCCCCCCTTTGGGGATGCGTCGCGCCGTGGCCGGGGACGACGCACCGTGCGACGTCCCCGCCATCTCCTGCCGACGAGGATCGCACTGTGCTCAACCTGCTTCAGATGTGGCGCGCGTCGTATCGTGGTCGATCGGCGCGCGTGCTGCCCTTCGGTCTGGCCTTGGTGGCCGCCGCGTTTGCCGTACCCGTCCACGCAGCCGTCCATTCCCGCGTCGGGGTCGTCGCGGACGGCGGGGCGATGCCGAGCGACCCGCCGACATCCGGCGACGTGATCGGGACCGTCACGGACAGCGCCAACGGGCGCCCGCTCTCCAGTGTCGAAGTGACCGTCCAGCGTGCGACCAACATCGTCGCCAACACGACGACGGACCAATTCGGCCGGTTCATCATTCACGACCTTCCGATCGGCGACTATACGATCGGGGTGCATTTCATCGGGTATGCGTCGAACACGCGCCCCCTGACCATCGCGAGCGGCACGACGCGCATCGACTTCCAACTCACGCCCGCGCCTGCCGCACTCGCGGCGGTTCAGGTCTCGGGCCAGTCACCGGTCTCCGTCAATACCCGGACAGGGGACCAGACGTACAACGAGAGCGATTCCCGAACCGCACCCAGCACCACGACGTCCGGGGTCATCCAGCAGGCTCTCGCCGGTGCTGCCCGGGCGCCCACGGGCGAGGTGCACATCCGCGGTCAGCACGCCGAATACACCTACTTCATCGACGGCGTCCCCGTCCCCCCAGGTATCTCGGGCTCTCTGAACGAGCTCTTCGATCCTGACGTGGTGCAAGACATCGATTTCCAGACGGGAGGCTGGGACGCCGAATACGGTGGCCGCATCGCCGCGGTCATCAACATCCAGACCAAGGTCCCAACCGGACCGTTCCACATGGAGGAGTCCACATACGACGGGAGCTACAACGCGATGGGCCAGTCGCTCACCATGAGCGGCAACAAAGGCAAGTTGGGCATGTTCTTTTCGGGAGAAGCGCAAGGCACCGACATGCGCCTCGAGCCGGTCGTCGGGGGCGCGGACAACGCGCCGATCAACTACCACAACCATGGGCAGGATCTGTTCGGCTTCGGCAAGCTGCAATACGCGGCCGGCCCGCACGACCTGATCTCACTGGACGCGAACTACTCGACCACGCACTTCGACGTGCCGTACGACTCGACGGTGGCGACGCTCAACGACCACCAGACCGACGTCAACGCCTTCGTGAACCTGTCCTACCGGCATCGGTTTGGGGATTCCTTGGGCACCGACGAGCGGAGCCAACCGCCAGAGCTGTTCATCGGACCGTACTACCGTCAGGGATCGCTGAACTACCGCCCAGGCGCGGCCGACCTGCCGTCGTTCATCGACGCGAGCGACCCGACACAGACGCCGCGCGACGTCTACGAGAATCGGAGCTTCGACATCGGTGGGGTGAAAGCGGACTTCTCCTTCCCGGTCATCACGGGTCTCATGGACGGGAAGATCGGCACGGCCTATTCACACACCTTCGGACATGAAAATTTCCATCTCACGGACCCCACTGGCGCACAGCCTCCGATCGCGTCGGTGTCCGGGTTGGACGGCTATGACTGGGGGTCCTACGCGGAAACGTCGATCCGGCCGGTAGAATGGTTCGAGCTTCGCACCGGTCTGCGCTTCGACAGTCACGTGGAGCCGTTCGCTCCGAATCAGACGCAGCTGAGCCCGCGCATCCGGCTCAACTTCTTCCCGACGCCGTCGAACACGTTCTACCTGTACTTCGGCCGCCTGTTCATGCCGACGAACATCGAGGATCTGCGGTCGATCACCCAGCAAGCCGACCAGAACGTCGCCACGTCACCGACCTTGCCGGAACGCGACGCGTTCTATGAGGTCGGGTACATCCATCGATTCCCGTACGGCATCGTGACCAAGCTCTCCGGGTATCACAAGGAGAGCACCCCGGGGATCGACGACAATACGATTCCCGGCTCGGCCATCACGACCGACGTCAACATCAACCACGTCTGGATCACGGGCCTCGAAGGCGTCGTCGAGTTCAAACCCGTCGGGCCGGTATCCGGCTACCTCAACCTCGCCCTCAACCACGCGTATGGCCAAGGGCCGATCACCGGTGGATTCTTCCCGATCCAGACGCCGAACACTGCCTTCGACCTCGACCACGACCAGCGGGGATCGGCGGTCGCGAACGTGATGTACAGCGCGCACGGCTTCTACGTGAGTGCGACCGGGATCTTCGGAACGGGCCTCACGAACGGGTACACGCCAGATGCCAACGTCCCCAGCGACACCGGCAGCGTCGCCAACGGCACGTTCCAACCGGGCAACAAGAGCTACTGCACCGGTCTGTTCTGCTTCAACACCGCGTTCAAAGTGCCGCCGAGCTACATCCAGAATCTGAGCGTGGGCTACACGTTCTACGCCGGGGCGACCTATGTCCGGCCGGAGATCTTCGTCACCAACCTGTTCGACCACACGTACTTGCTGAAAGGCGCCTTCTTCAGCGGCGAATCCATCGGTCGCCCGTTCATGATTCAATTCCGAATGAGTTTCGGCGTGTAGCGGACGCTCCGACTGTTGTGGGCGATGGCCCCGCGGTCGAGTCGGCACGACGGCGCACGGCCCGCGGTGGCGATGGTTGCTATCATCGTCATCGTGACGCTGTGTGCCGTGTTGTCGCTCGGCAAGATCAACAACGAGCGTCGATACGACGGCCGCTCAGCCGCCGCATGGCTCGTCTCGAGCTCCGACACATCGGCCAGGACTCGGACGACCGCAGCGGCTGCGCTCGACTATCTCTGGCCGGTGGCGGGCCCGCTGCGCGGGCGAATCGCTCGGGCGGAGGTTCGGTTGCTCGACGATCCCGATGCCGACGTTCGAGACGAGGCCACCGCCGCACTCGCTGGGATGGCCACCGAATCACTGGACGTCGTGTCTGCGGTGGTGACCGTTCTGAGTCGGTCTCCCCGACTCGAATCTCGGGTGCAGGCCGCACATGTCCTCGGGGCTGCCGGGTCGGTGGCCAGCGCAGCTACGCCGGCGCTCATTCGCGCGGCATGCGCACGCGAGCCGTCGCTCCGTGTCGCGGCTGTCGCCGCGCTTGGCGATGTCGGTGGCAGCCCGGATGGGCCCGTCATGGCCGCGCTCGCGCGCGCCGACGCCGACGCCGACGAGAACGTGCGCACCGTCGCGATCGAGGCGATGGTGGGTGCGCACGCGGCGCCGGACGTACTCCTCCCACTGGCAATTCGTGCTCTGCGCGATCCGTCCGCAGGGGTTCGTGAGCAGGCCGTCTATGTTCTGGCCGCGTCCTCGGATACTACTCGGGCGACCCGCGTGGCGCTGACCGCCGCCGCCACGGACAGCGAACCCACGGTTCGACATCTCGCCGTGATGGCTCTCGAGCGGCGCCACGAGCGCGCCCGACAGCCGACACCGGTGGGCGGATAGGGGTGGGCGGGGTGCCATTCACGAAAACCCCCTCTGCTGCGCGCACACTGGCATCTGGCGGATTGCTATTGGGCCCGTTCACGAACGGGCCCCAGCCTGCGTTTGCCACTGGCATCAGCGGCAACTGCTAATCGCCTGTCGGCCGCCGGCCGAATCCGTAGCACAGGCAGCGTGGCGACCGATGGTCCAGGGCGCCTCGTGAGCCGCCCCGACGGCGATCGTTGTTTGGCGGACGATTCAGGGCTGACGCCGCCTGCGGCAACGCATGGACGGTCACATGCCTCGAATTGCCAATCGCCAATCGCCAATCGCCAATCGCCAATCGCCAATCGCTAACCGCTGGTCTTACTCATCTCACTCGGCTGCGGCTCGGGGGTCAGCGCGCCTTCCCTGAGGAATCCCTCCCAGCCGCAGCGCATGCACCATCTGTTGCGCAGGTGGGGAATCAGGCGGCCGATCCATCCGGCCTGTATGCGGGCGGTCGCGGCGTCGCAGTTCGGACACCGGTCGCCCTGCGGCAGGATGTAGTAGAAGATGACCGTGGCTCCGATGATGCGGAGCACGAACAATCCTCCCAAGACCACGGCGAAGATCACTGTGTCGGACATCTGCCCGTGACCTCCCGGTGTACCCGCGGGTCCGAATGCTCTCGATCGCACCCTCGCCGCATGCCGTGTGTGACACGCGGGTCTGATCGCTACTGAGCTACAATCGTGCCTCGACCCGATCCCACGGCTCGACGTACGCGACGCCGTCCTCGATCCGTTCGATGACTACATCCGTTCCGGCCTCGAGCAAGACCCCATCCAAACCGGCCGCGCGCGCCGTCAGTGTCGCGCCGTCGGCCTGGTATTCGATCGTTCCCGACGAACCGTTGTTGGAAATTGAGACGACGCGGGCCGGTGCGCCCTGCAGCAGGTAGCGCTCATCGACCACCTCGGCCTTGACCGCGGGGATCGCCCACGCGGCCACCAATGTCAGCGCGCCGACCGCACCCGCGGCTCCCGCGAGAAGGGCGATGACCACGACGGGTGCCGGCTTCAGCGTGGTGTACCGCACGAGCAGATAGCCTGTCGCTCCGAACCCCGTCGCGAATCCGGCGGTCGTGGGGAGGTTGAGGACGAACCGGGGTGGCGCGAGCGAGCCGGCTGCCGCCCTCGCAGTGCCACCCGCGCCCGGCCCGGCTGCCGCACTCGCAGTGCCGTCCGTGACCGGCCCCGCGGTGCGACCGGCGCGGATCGGCTTCGCCGGTCGCTCGATCCCGTGGAGCATCGCGCGAACGGCGAGCAGCAGGCCTATGACGAACGAAGCGAGAAAGACGGTGGACATGCGTGAGGGATGTCTGGCCCGTGAAAGATCAGGTGGATGGTGAGGCGGCCAAATTTCGCGCTTGTTTCAGAAACTCAATGAGTCTCTCGGTTTCGTCCAACGAGACCGCGGTCATCATCCGACTCTCTCCGCCGCTCGCGTAAAGCTCCACGCCTACCGCTCTTTCTGGTGCACCATCCAGTGCGTACACCTTGATTCTTGATGTAGCGATATGTCCAACGGGGCCAACCGCCTCACCGATCGTCTCTCTGACTCGGGCGCCGAACAGTGCACCCTTGAATCCGCCGTACTTTCTGATCCGATAGATCAGGTATCCGGGGATCAGCAGCAAGACAAACGCGATAAGATATCCAGGATTCAAGCGCTGTCCTCCCCCGACGCAACCTAACGAAGGTCGGTCGGTGTCCGGCTTTTTCTAACCTCGATACGGCATTCAACCCACCGCGATCTAGACCACCCGAGCGATGCCAGCGCCCGGAAGCGCGAGGTCGAGACTGGGGCCGCCGGGTCAGTGAATAGCGGATAACGTTTACCGCTGGCTTATCGACCGGGCTGGAGCCACCGTGGATGAGCCGGGTGCACCCCGCCCGATAAGGCGCTTGACCCGGCCCCCCCGTACCCCGGCACCCGTGCCGCTACCGCCCCCCCCCCCCCCTTGCGAAAAATTTTCGTGACCCTTACCATATATCCCCCGTAATTACTTTAACGGAGAAACGTATATTTTTGGTGGGGACAGGGGCCCCGGAAGTGGCCCGCGAG
>Ga0182024_10002398_pt1 | contig 46486 bp, 50 predicted proteins | sample P32metaG_FD_120480 | JGI IMG/M metagenome (GOLD analysis project Ga0182024, IMG submission 120480) | Permafrost microbial communities from Stordalen Mire, Sweden - P3-2 metaG (Illumina Assembly) | ecosystem: Environmental > Terrestrial > Soil > Wetlands > Permafrost | place: Sweden: Stordalen... | reverse complement strand
GCCATTTCCAACCATCCCCACATCCCATGCGGCATAGCTGCTGGCGCCGTATGCGGTGGCACGAAGGCGAATCAATCCCCAGTCCGCACCCATATTGTTCACGTCGATATTGCCTGTAGCAACGAGAGGAAAATCACCGTAGCCACCATCCCCCACGGTCAATGTGGTGAAGTTCGCGCTGCTGGGAGTCGATGCGCCTATCGGACCCGGACTCGAAAGGTCCGGGGTGGGAATGGCACTGAGCAGAACGGCGTACCCGTTCGGGTTGCTCAAGTTGCCCATGTCCACAACCTCATACAGGCCGGAGACGGACGGGGCAGCGCCGGGAATTACTACCGTGTCGCTGATTTCAGCCGGGTATCCCCACCCCTCATTCTCACTATAGAAGTAGTAAGCTGTACCCCCCACGTTGTTGAACGTACCGGCATTGTTCCAAGTGATCGTGACCACGTTGCCGGTTGCAGAAGCCGTGACAAACCAGATATTCGAACTGATGGCGTTGGCCAGGTCAGAGGCAAGCTGGTTCTGATCCACGTCCGAACTCAGGGCAGAGTAGTACAAGCTGCCGTTCGCGAACGATGATCCAGCCTGATCCGTGTCGTAGAAGTAGAACTCAATATCGTGGTCGTTCCCGTCCCCCGGGAAACCTGAATTGACCGTAACAGTTGCAACTTGCTGTCCGCCCAACCCCTCATCGTAAATAATGTCCCCCAGCTTCCATCCCGCGTGTGCGTCAATCAGACGGTTCGGTGAAGTCCAGTTTGCCACACGCGGAGCGAGGGCGGCGATGGCTTCCGCAACAGCAAGGGCCGTCATCATCTTGGCGTTATCCGTACCAGTCTGGGCGTCAGCTTCCGAAGCCACGGGTGGAATGGCCCCCTGCACAAATTCTGTCGTCGCCAGGTTCGTCGAGTTGTCACCACCGGCAGGCGTCGGAGCCGTGGGCGTCCCGGTGAATGCGGGCGAGGCAACAGGCGCAAGCGGCTCTACCGCCGCCGCTACTGCCGTCGTCACGCTCGCCGTGGACGCTTTGAGCGCGAGCGCATTGGTGATCGAGGCAGCGTAATCCACGTTATCCCCAAGCGCATCCGCAAGCTCTTTGAGCGTCTCCAGCGCGCCCGGCGCGCCGCCAACGACGCTCGCAATCGCCGCCGTCAAGCCCGCCGCGACAAAGGCGGTTGTCGCAAGCAGCGCCGAGTTATTTCCCGGCGCGGCAGTCGGCGCTTCGGGCGTCCCGGTGAACACAGGGGAAGCCAGGGGCGCGTATGCGCCATCATCAAGCCAAAGCAAATCCAGCTTTGCCTTGTCCCCAGCGGCCATAAACCCGTCCACCGATTCCGTCGCTTCTCCGTGCGTGTGGTCGCTATGCGAGGCAGTCGCCGCCGTTCCGCTCCCGGCCAGCTCCACATTCGTCGCGCCGGCCGCAACCCCATCCAGCTTCACCTTGTCCGCAACCGCCATGAAGCCAACCACCGATTCCGTTACAGCCGGGTGAGTGTGGTTCCCAGCCGCCGCCGCATTCGCCCCTGTCCCAAGTTGCGCCACCAATCCCTCCTCAGTCGCAACAAGCAAGCCCTGTCCCGCCCCCGGCGTAGCCGAAAGGTTCACGTCCAGCGTGAACGCCTGCCCAGCCCCGCCTACCTCCAATGTTGCGTCCGGACTCGTGATTGTCGCCGCCGCGTGCGATGTCGCCTCAAGCGGATCAATCGCGTCATCAAACTCCAGATTCCGCACAAAGGCTGTCGGATCGGTGTTAGGTGCCGTGGAAAGCGCCCCGTTTTGCAGTTGGATTTGGTCGAACGTGGAGATAGCCATAAAATTAGTTCTGGTTCACTACCGGCTTGCCGCCGCCATTGTCGGAAGGCTCTGGCGCATCCGGGTCGGCGGGCTGTTGAAGAAGGCCCTGTTTCGCCTCGAAAACTGGCGTGTAAAGTGCCTTGTTCGCCGTCGCCTTCTTCATGAGCGCGTTCTCCTCGTCCTCGTTCAGACTCATGATCCGGCGCGTCGTTTGTGGGCTCGCAATGCCGTTCGTCAGAATCATGGTCGCGTAGGCCAGGAGGTTCTTGAACGTCACCAGCGTTAATTCATTGAACTCAACCGTGATTCTCGGAGACGCAACGCCATCCGCTTTCCCAGGCACGTCCTCATCGCCACCCGGCGAGATAAAAGCGGGATCATTGAAAATCTCCTCCAACAGATCCTTCACGAAGGCCCGGTGGTACGTCATTTCCGCGTTGAGTACGGGAATCAAGTCATCGAGCGCCCGCCCTTGCGTCGTCTTGAACAACAAGCCCACCGGCCCAAGCCATTGAAGGAGTTGCTCCATCACGCCGCCAAGTTTCTTCGGATCGAGAAACTTTGGTTCAATCTCCAGGGTCGGATACGCAATCTCCACGTCGAAGTTCGACACGACATCGTAGGCGCCCGCCTTCCCGCTCAAGCCCGCCAAAATCTTCGCCATCTCCTCTTTTTTAAGGAAGTGCATTGGCATCCCCGCAAGGTTTCCCGTGGTAATCGCGTGGCCTTTTTTGATCTGGCGGATCACGTCTTTCATGGTCCAGAACGCATTCCAGTCCCCCTTGTTCGCGAGGTCCAGGGTGGAGAGCAAATCGAACACCGCCCGCAACCGCGGCATCCCCAGCCCGTTACCCAGCTTGTCCGACGAGAGCACGCGGTAATACTCGCCCTCTTCTTCGTCCAGCGTGATTTCCCCGCCCTTTTCAAGCGCGTCCGCATAACGCGGCCCAAGCTGGTTACGCCTGTCCGCCGAAAGTTTCCGCGCCCCGGAGAATTGAATCGTCAGGCTTGGGATTCCAAACGTGTCATCATACCGGCAATTCTCGCAGTTCATTACCATCACGGGAGGCAATTCCGGCGTCTCCCCCTTCTCTGTGTCCTTCGTGTTCGCCTGCATCCACACGGCAATCGCGTTGTCGTTTGTCAGGTACTCGTCAAACACGTCCCGCGCGATGCGCCGGAATTGCGGCAGGTATTTCGCCGCCAGCTTCTCATCCACCCCCATTACCCGAAAACCGTTGAAAAAAAGTAACTTTTTGAAATAGCACGCCCACGAAACGAATTGATTCCTCCACGCAAGCTCGCGGCACCGCTTGAACACGGTCTTGAGGTCCACCATCTTCCACGCATTGGTGAAGATGCGGATGTCTGTAATCGCGTTGTCCCCGTAAGTCCCTTGCTGGTCGGTCTGGAACAAGTCACGCGAGCGCATCATGGAGCGGGCCGACGTCATCAATTCCGACACCATCGCCATACTCTGCCCCGTGGCGTCTGAGCCGTAGTCCTCGTTCTCCCCTGCGACTGTGCGCGGTTTACGGGGAGGACGTGCGGATGCCATTGCGCGGCGAGTTGGCACCACAAAGTCCGGACGCCCGCAAGCCTAAAATGTAAAGGTGACGTTTTTGCTACGCCATCATCGTGCCGGTGTCGATCATCGACTCGTCCGCCGTCACCCCAAAACAGCCCCCGCCTTCCACCATCCCGGCCATCTCCCGGTCGTGCATCCAGAGTTGCACCCCCATGTATGCGTAAAGGCTCGAGTATCCCAAATCCTTTTTCACTTTCGCCTCGAACAAGCCGTACCCGCGCTTGCTCGTCAGCTTCGAGCCATCGGGCCGCCGTAGCAGCCGGATCGCCATAACCTGCTTCGACGCGACATCCATCCAGTGTTGCGCCACCCGTTGCTCCCGCGAGAATTGGAGGAGTTGCTCGCGCGGCCTGTCCTGTTCACGCGCCGGCCACAAATGATGCTGCCCCTGCCAGCTATCAAGGTAAAGCTGGTGGCTCCGCTCGATAAAGCCCTCATCCCCCCGGCGCCAATCCTCTTCGATGAAGCTATCCATGTCGCCGCCCCGCTTGTAGAAGCTCACAATCGGGCGTTTCAGGATCGCCCCCATCGGATCATCCCGCGTCGTCAAGCCGGTTACATGCCGCTCGATGCCGTTGATAACCTGCGTGGTCTTGCGCAGCTCAGGGAGCACCCAGCGGCCACCGCCTCCGGGGTCCAGCACGATCACGGAAAAACCGTATTTGATGTTGAGCCAGTGAGTCAGCGCGGCAATCTGCCCCGCGTCCCGGTTGCGCAATTGGTGCGCGAACACCGCCGCCACATGGTAATACATCCCCTCCATCTCCATCGTCGCTTGTTCCCGCCTGGACACTTCGACGATGCGATTGACGAACCACGCGCACCAATCCGCGTGCTTGCTTCCCGGCTCCGCAACGTCCTGCCCCAGCACGAAGATTTCATTCGGATGCCGCCGCCGCGTCTGCGGAATAATCCCCGGCCTCCGGCACAGCGCAATGGTATGCGGGTGGTAGTAGTTCGTGCCGTCAATCGTCCAGATGCCGAGATATTGCCGACGAAAGGCGTCCCGCGTCATCTTCCGCTTCTGCGAGGCAATCAGGTTGTCTTCCCGGTACATCCTCGCAAGCTCCTCGCTCCAATCGCGGTAGGAGAAGGTAATCAGCGCGTGCCGCGAACTCCCGTCCCGTATCGCTCCCTTGAACGCCTTGAGCCGCTGATATTCCTTGTGCTGCGGACTCTCCGCGTGTCCGAGGAATTTGACGTGGTTGCACCAAACCGGATGCAGCTTGTTGAAGCATTTGCGACGGGCACGGTCAACGATCTGCTTGTCAATGCCCTCGCCCTGATCCGCCGCGCGAAGGTACTCGTCAATGACAACCGTGTTGAAGTCGCGCGATGCCTGATTCTTCGAGTCGCCCTTGAAGTCGGGGGCGGGCATGAACAGTTTCGAGCCGTTCTTGAAGGTCCGAATCCACGCGCCGGGATTTCGTTGATTGGCTTTCTCCTCATCCGCCTTCTGCCCCTTGCGGAATTGCGCGGCAAAGACCGGGCTTCGCTCCTCGTAATCCGCGAACTTCACCCAAAAAGTATCTTTTCCGGTCTGGAAGTTGGGGAAGTAGATCGCGGCCAGGTGTCCCGGCATCAACATGCACCGGAGCATCAGGTACACGAATTGAACTTCCGTCTTGCCCGTGCCGACGCCGCTGCTGTCGATCACTTCGGGGCAGAACCAGTAAAATCGCAAACGGGCCTGCTGGAACACGTCCAGCTTCGCGCCCATCAGCACGTATGCGGCCATGACGGGATCGAAGAAGAATTGCTCCATCCACTTCTGCTCAATCTCGATCACGAAGCTCGCAATGCCACGAATCGCCCTCGAAAGCAATTATTGAATATCGACAAAACAGACAATCCAATTACTTGAAGGGATCGGCGTATGCCTTGATTGTTTTGAACTGGGATAGTGTTTCGCCCGAATCTGAGCGATAAACCCCATCAGCCACGGCATCCACGTCGATGCCGCCCCCATCGACAAGTTCGGCCTGCTTTGGATGCCCTGTAATGAAATATTCGCCGAATTTCTCTATCATCTTCGGGCGGTTATGGCTGCTGCGAGCAAGTGTTACGTTTCCTCCGTTGGCCATCCAGTCCGCGTCGAGGTAATATTTCACAAGGATGCCGGAATCGGTGATTTGCTCTACATTGCCAATGATTCGGATTCGCGGTTTTGCCGCCTCCTCTTTGGCGGCCAGTTCAGCCCGCCCCGCCTGTGCTGCCTGCTGAGATTGGGCTGCCGCTTCCTGCTGTGCCTGCTGGGAAAGCGCCTGCTGGGCCTGTGCCGATTGCGCGCTATAAGCCGCCGCCACCTGGGGATTGTAGCCGTATTTCTGTTGGACCTGCTTTGGAAGCCAGACAAAATAAAGCTTTTCCACCCCTGAATCCGTCATCACGGTAATGCCATCCGGCTCAGTCTTGGTGACGGTGATGCCCTTATAGACCTTGCCGTTTATGAGCGTAAAATCGTCCGCGCGCAGGGAACCGATCCCCAACACAAATATCAGTAGGGCAACAATGGATTTCACGATTTTGCGGCCAAATCTACCGGAGCGGGCAGAGGCGGTCAATGTCCGTTGACATCAGCCTCATTGGCCGGAGTCTCCGGCGCATGGCGAAAGAAGAAAAGTATGCGTCTCTCCGCGCCGTGGCTTTTTCTTCAACAGCCTCACGTTTATGATGATGGCCCGCATTAGCTCCTCTTTGGTCAACGGCTGGTATGCCATCACAACGTAGCGCACCCCTGAGTCCTCATTGAAAAATTCATGTCGAATATGCGGCAGATTCATGTTTGCGCCCCTGATTTAATCGCGGCCCGCACAGCGGTCAACCCCTCGGACGGTGGGGCGTCATGCGACCGATTAAGGTTGCCAAACCATCATACGCCGAACACCCCCAAGTCTCCTCCTCCTCGCGGCATCCTTGTGCCTCCCTCCGGCATCGGCATGGACGCATCGCCCTCGATGTCCGTCCCGAATTCATCATGGGCCGCGCGCTCCGGCTCCGCTACCTCAGCCTGCTCCAACGCCGCATCCGCCTCATCCTCGCCCAATTCCCCTTCCATATCGACGATCTTGCCGCCGACAAAATCCACCGACGCGCTTTGGAACGCCGCCAGCAATACCCGGTGGGCCGCGCGGGGAATCGCCGTGCTCTTGGAGTCATATTGGGCATCCCAAAAGTTTCGCTTCCATTCCTCGACCATGAGCGGCAAATCAGGCCGGTATTGCGCCGGCCTCAATGTCGTGGGCGTCATCAACAGCTTCACTTCCGCCTCCGTGAACATCCCGTCGATCAACAACTGGCTCCCGTCCCGGTAGAACTCCTGATATGCCTTGACCATGTGCCCCACCGAATCCCCGAACGCCATCTTCGCGCGAAAGCCGGGGTTCTGCGCGTGGGTCGCGCCCAGGTGCTTCAACGTCTCCTCATACGCCTTCTGTTGCTCCGCGCGGGCGTCCACCAGCTTTTGAAACTCCGTCGAGGAGAGGTTGCGCGTGTCAGCCATCTTCTCCAAAATCTCGCGGTCGTATTTGCGAAGGATCAACTCCGTCATCAACGCGTTTCGCGCCAACTGCGCGCCCTGCTCGTCTTCGAGCAAGTGCTGAAAGTCCACGATTCGGGACGCGAGGTAACGCCGCTCATAAGTCGGTACGGCCGCAGATCCGCCAACCGTCACGAAGCCATGAAGCAAAAGTAACTTCTCAATCTGGTCATCGTCCATCCGCTTCAAATCTCCCGACGACGACGCCCGATCGACAAAGCTCCGCTCTGTGTTCTTCCTATCCCAAAACACTTTCGTTTCCTCGATCAACGTCTCGATCCTCTTCACTGGCACAGCCGATTCCTTCGCAATCTCTTCGATGGTCCACTCCCGCAATTCCTCATGCGAAGACCCCATGAGAGGCGCGAGCCGGTACACGCGCCGAAGGATCGTCCACACTTCCTGCACCGTCGCCACATCCGCGTGCCAGCGCGTCAGGTCATTCCCGTAAATCCCAAAATCCTGCCGCATCCTGTCCGGGTTGTCACAGCGCCAGCGCGAACCGTCCGGCGCGTCATATTCGGTGAAGATTCCCCTCACTACGGCTTTCGGCACGGGTGCAGGCGCCACGGGCGCGGGCGCGGGCTCCTCTACTGGCGCGGGCGGGGGAAGCGGCGTGACAAGCTCCTCGCGTCTCTTCCTCCCCCTCTTGGGCTTGCTCTCGGGTTCATCCTCCATCGGAGCTTCAGGGACAAAAAAATCATCACTCATAAATTGCCTCTTCTTCATTGTGTCCAGCTTCAAGCTGGTCGCCAAACACAGGCCCGTACAATTCCACAAGAAGCGCCCGCTCCCTGGCATCAATCGCGTCCTCGATCCGCCGCCACGTATGCCTCCCCTTGCGATGCTCATTCAGCACATGCAGCAATTGCCGGGGATTGACCTTTGCGCCCTTGGCAAGCCGCCTCACCGTCATCCCGCGTTCCGCAAGCGCGGCCCTAAAGGTGGCTGTCTTGAAGTTCATTCCTCCTTGTGAACCATCGGGACCATCCGGATTTGACCGCCATCGCCCTCATGGGAGGAAACCATCTCTACAGCGTCCTCGTAGCGGGGGAAGATATAGGCTTCGGCAAAGAGCTTGCTCCAATCCCATTCAAGGGGCGCAAAGAGAGCCTCGCTGCGAGTGAGCCATTCTTTGCGGGGCGGAATACCCGGCGCGAAGATAAGCCGGTAAATGACGCCGCGAGAGAGGATCGTCATAAACCCTCCTTGGCCGCGCGAACGAGATTCACCTTCATGGGCCACGCGCGTTCAAAGACTCCTGGCGCTATCTCTTTCGCGCTCATGTAGGCGGTCTGCATCATTTCCAACTTCGCGTCGATTTGGTCGCAGTAGTGCAGGATCGCGACCTCGGGAAACTTCGGCTCAACCGGCGAGCCGAAATCCAATTGCCCATGATGGGCGATGATCATGTGACACAAGCAATCAACCGCGTACTCAAACTTCGCCGCGTCAATGAGCGTTTCCTGCCCCTCCCCTATTGTGTCCAGCTTCAAGCTGGTTGCCCGCGCCAGCCCCTTGACGATCTCCACACCGATGCCGATATGCCCGTAAAGTTCCGCCCGCGTGGAGAAGGGCATTTCGAAGCCCCGCTTCTCGAATTGGTTTTCGATCATCTTCCCGCAATCGTGCAGGAGCGTCCCGGCCAGAAGGAGCGACCGATTGAGCGTAATATCGGAGCGCATCAGGTGGTAATTGAACCAGACCCCATCCGCCGCCGCCATCATGGTGGCCGTGTGCTCCACAAGGCCGCCCCGCCGCGCATGATGATTCCCGCGAGCCGCACCCGCCCGCTTGAACGGCTCCTCGTACTTGGCAAGGAACCGCTTGCAAAGCTCCTTCATCACCGGGCACTCCATCGACTCCACCAAGGAAACGATCTTCGCCCATTTCCCGGCGATGTTCTCGATCTGCTCGGGCGTCCCTTCGAGCAATGCCGCAACCTGGGCGTCAGTGAGCAAGAGAACCCGAAAATCATTCGACTCCACCCCGAAGTCGCCATGCTTGAAGCCGCCGTCCAGTTCCACGAACACGCCAACCCCCGACGCGCCACCCGCCGTCAGCGTCTCGCATTGCGGGAAGGCCGGCGCGTTGCTCCACACCTTGAGCTTGATGACGCCGCCGCCGTCCGACACTTGGATGTCGAAAAACGGTTTCGAGTTTTGCGCCATCCGCCGCTCCATCGCGACGATCTGACAATGAATCAGCGCGCGCACGTTTCCGCCGCCCACCGTGTTCGCTCCAAACTGCTTCATCAGCGATTGAATGGAGTGCCTCATAGAGCGTACCCGCAAAGGATCGAATGCAGTTGTTCGCGGGAAAGATTGATGCCCTTCCCGCTTGCGTAGGCGGCTCGCATCGCCGTCACCGTCTCCCGGCACGTCGCCCGCCAGTCGATGTTGCGCAGAGGGGCCGCTCGCTTCAATGCGGCGGCAAGCGTTCTCAGGTCGCTCTCTCCACCCTTCCAGATGGCACCCGCTCGCATCCGAAAGCACCATACCCTAAATTCGGCAAGCCGCTCCAATGTCTCATCCGGCAGGAAGCACGGCCCGACATTCTCTTCGCCTCGAACCTCGATAATGACGCTCCACCCATCCTTCATCCGCGCCACGTTTCTAAGGTGGAAGTTGCAAATCGTCTCAAAACCCACCTTCACACGATGCGGGCCTCGATGGCCCTTACGGTCGCTACAGCGGGCACCACCGGGGATACTATAGTCACAGCGTTTCATAATGTTATAGGTCTAACGATGATCCACGTGGAACATTTCGTCATGTTTCGCTTTTGTCACAACTCGGGGCACGCCGAAAGGTCACGTACTCCGCAAAATGGGTGAGCACGAAATCCGTGCGCTTCACAATCGCCGGATTGTCGCGCCCTCTAATAAGGCAGTTCATCGCCTCCTCGATTTCTCGGGGCTGGAAACTCCGCGTAACCTCGACCGCCGCCTCGACGAGCATTTGCGTGAACTCCCCGGCGAGCCTCGCGGCATGGCCGCAAGCGCGGTCCACCCCGGAGATAAGGGCGAGGGCCGCGTCAACCTCTGCCGTGGTCGCCGCCTGGCTCTCGAAGATCGGGAGCCGCTCCTCGCGGGCCTCCAGTATCCGGCGTTGCTGCTTCGCTCCCGCAACGTCATCTTTCCGCCGCCGCGACTCTTGCGATGCCTTCGCTCCCTTTTGCTGCATCGACTCGTAACCGGGGAGCAAGTGGGCATTCAAATCCCCGAACCCGAACACGCCACAAATCGTCAACCCCGCGACATCGCCGTGGTACTCGACGGCCAGTATCCCGGCGTCCAGCGCCGATTGAATCAGCGCCCCCGGCTTGCCATCCCAGCCCGCCGCCCCCTCGATCAAAAAAGTAACTTCTTCGCGGTCCCAAGGATGCTCCGATGCGGCCCCGGCGTGCCCGTCCACCATCGGCATCGTCAAGGGTCGCCACCGCGTCCCAGCGATGGCGAACTCCATCCAGATTCCGAGTGCCAGCGCAACGCATTGAGAGGCCCCCGACATGAAGTGCGGATGGGGGTCATTACCCTCCCCGTTTCCGAGCCGCCGCGCCAGCATCCGAACCTCCGGCCTCCGCTCGAAATTGAGGGGGATTGACACGTAATCTTTCAGGCCCATAATCCCCCATTCTTAAGCGCGGTTAGCTCAGGGGTAGAGCGCCTGCCTGACACGCAGGAGGTCGCAGGTTCGAAACCTGCACCGCGCATTTTTAGGCCACCATAGCGCACAGTAGCCGAAAGTTTGGTAACAGCACGGAATGAGGAAGTTACCGCCGAAATGTTACCTACGAGAGCAGGCCCCCAACTTGACACGGTAGGGGTCACAGGTTCGAACCCTGTATCGCGCACCATTTGAATTTTCTGACCCGGCGTGACTGAGAGCGCCAGATCGTGACAATCCCTTGTATTCATGAGGGTTTCAGCGCCATTCGGCATTCTCGGCGTCGTGACAGCGTGTGACCCGTTTTGACCCGCCGGGACTAAATCGTGTGACGCTATGTGTGACAGATCGTGTGACGGGGTGCCACCCGGCACCGTCAAAAGTTGTACCGTCTCATCAGCCGGCAGGAGGCTCGTGTCCGTGTACGTTTGATCGCTCAAGCGCCGGTCGCTATGACGCATCATTAGCATGATTACCCGGAGGGGGACATTCAGGCGCTGCAAATTCGTGCAGAAGGTATGGCGGAGGGAATGGAAATCGACCACCCGCCCTTGATCGTCCTTCGGCGGAATGCCAGCCGCGCAGAGATCGCTTTTGAATTGGCCGCGCAACCGTAGCAACGGCTCGAAAACCTTCTCGTCCGCTTCAATCTCGCACCCGGCCAGGAACGCCCGCAGTTGCACCGCCACGTCTCGATGCAATGGTAGCGAAGCTTCCTTCCGGTTCTTCGTCGTCGCGGCGCGAGCCACGATCTTAGGTGAGGCATCATTGAGGCGGATGTCCCGGCGCTCCACTTCGCGCAGCTCGCCCAGCCGAAGGCCGGTCGTCACCGCTACGAGGTAGGCAATGCCGCGTTCTCCTGATTTCTTCAAGAGCCGCCCAAGCTCCTCATCCGTGAGAGCCCGGCGTGGGCGCCGCTTATCCTCATTCGCTGGCAGCAGATCGAGCGACCGCAGAGGATTCGCCCCAAGTCGGCCCTGCTTCACCATCCAGTTCAAGAGGGTACGAATCGAAACGAGGAAATCGTTCAGCGTCTTCGGCGAGAGATTGCTCCCGCTCACCCACAACGCGTAATCCTCCGCTTTAACGTCCTTGGCGTAGGTCCACCGGCATTCCTTGATCAGCCGCACAACGCGGTTCCGCACGCCAACCAGGTATTGGTCATCCCGCGTCCGCTCCTTCGTTTCGAGCCAGTCTTCGAGATGATCCTTCAATAGCCGCGTGGCCGCATCTCGCTCAAGCTTCGGCGCGATCAATCCCGCCGCCTCGCGCTCCCGCTCCGCGACAAGCTCTGCAAGACGCTTCTTCGCCACTTGGCGATCCGCACAACCCAGCGAGACTTGCGTCAGCGCCCTTTCCCCGTTCAGGCGATACCGCCCGCAGTAGGTCCGTGCTCCCTTTCGTTTGAAAACATACGATGTCATAAGTTCAGTCCTCCGGCAGCCCCTGCTTTTTGAGAAATTCCCGCACCGCCCCACGGGGCAAGAACGAGCGGGACCGCACCTTGATAGGCTGCGGCAATTGGCCGTCATCGATGAGCCGGTACACCGTTCGTGCGCAAACACGGAGCATCGCCGCGACCTCTACCAGCGTTAGCAACTCACTTTGCATCCTCTTCGTCCTCCTCCTGTTGAGCTTTCTCCCATGCGGCAAGAGCTAACGAGCGCAGGTCAGATGGCAGAGCGAACCACTCTTTCTCAAGGTCTTCGATGGCGTCCTTGTATTCGAAAATTGCATCGCGCAACTCGTCATCCCGTGTCCCGTGGATAGTTGGAGGTTTATCCCGAATGGCAGCGAAATAGTCAGCATTCCCGAGCAGTTCCTCCACGTCAGCGCCCTGCGCAGCAGCAACGACCCGTGCCGCTGGCTCGATCCGGTCAACCGCTACGGCAGCGTGTTTTTCTGGCTCACGGAGCGCCTTGGCAATCGTGACGGCGCTAAGCTTGACGCCATGTTCCTCTTGCAAAAAGGCACTGATCGCACGAGTGCTCATCCGCTTCGATGCCGTGTAAATGTATGGAAACAAGGTGGTTGCCAGCCCACGACCGGAAATCTCATTTTCCTGTGAACGCGCCACCAGAGACGCTCCAATTTCTAAAATATCAAAATCACTCATGGCGCACATTATTTCCGATGTTTACATTCTTTTCAAGGGAATTTTATGCGATTGTCAATTTTCGGTTTGGCACGGCACAAAGCGTCCACCGTGCGTTCGAGTCGGCGCATTTCCGCTTCGCAAGGATCGCCGGTTGTCCCCATACTCGTAGCCCTTGACCAGTATATCCAAATCGTCATTTCTCTGTCTTACCGCAGTAATCCTCCTCCTTGCAGGCGGATCATGGTGGGGTGCTTCTAGGGTGCTCAAGCAGTGGAGGCAAATGAACCTCCAGATATCCGGACTCCGGTCAGACGTGCGAAGCCTTCACTCACAGGTAAGCATTCTTAAATCACATGCCAGTGTCGCAGAGACCCGTTTGGATATGCGGCGAATTAATGACGAAATGGAGGATCTAAGGGAAAAACGCTTATCCGCTCGAATGGATGTCCTAGCGGCGGATTTGGATAGCCTCAGCGGAACAACGACGACTCTTGACCCATCGGAAAACGGGTTTGGCTCCGTTAACACCAGTACGGGTCGATTTCTGATCGCATGTGACAACGCAGAACCCTACTTGGACGGAGAAAGAGTTAGGGTCAGGATCGGTAATCCGAACGCGGCAGACTACGGCGGTTTCACGTTGAAGGTGAAGTGGGGGCCTAAAGAGCCTGAACCGCCGAATTCAGATGAATCTGACGATGCGTGGAATAAGGATTACGCGAAATGGAAGACGGCTAACGCCAACTGGCGGGCTGGCTTACAGGGCAAGGAAGTCTCCTTCGCAGACCTCTTAAAAACCGGGACATGGCACAGCGTCGAGGTGGTGTTGACCCCGGTTCGAACCGGCGATCTCGGGTACATAGAGATTGGAATGGATGCTCCTTCTGTGAGTCTTTCCAGAGACGATTCACCTCCCAAGTAGGGCGTTTTGCCGCCGCCACGTCCATGCGGCCCTAACGTTGACACACCTTTCAAACTCATGAAAGATGTTGCCCATGAACATCGGAGAATGTCCTCACTGTAGCGCGAAAATCCAAGAGGTCACAACGGAGCTTATAACGATCCGATCTGGCCTGCATTCATGGCAGGGACTCTCTTATGTATGCCCTTCGTGCTCCAAGGTTCTCTCTGTGGCAATGGATATAGTCCGCGAATTGCGAGAACCCCGATAACAATGCAAGGGACGATTCCGTCAATGATGATTAAAACGGAGTTTCAACGGCCGATTTCTCGCCCACCAATTCATCGGCGCAACACATCCAGTACGGCTTGTCGCCGGGTCCCAAGCCATCCTTCCAGCCCTCGCAGATAGTGCGGATTTCCAGCCACTGCACCAGCCGCAAACGGTCCCGGAAATTCTTGTTGCCGGTCCAGGAGAACGCTTCTTTGCACGCCCGATAGATGCGGCAGAACAGGGAATCGAAAACCACATCCTTGACCTTGGTCCAGTCCCAATCACCGAACCCGGCCCACATCCGCCAGCCCTTGAGGCATTCCGGGCGGTCCTTTGAGAGATATTTGGCAAGGTAACTCGCTCGCTCCGGCGGAATTCGCATTACATGAATTCGGCCCCATCCTGCAAGGAAGGCCAACTCGCGCGCCACGTTTACGTCGATCCACCGATTCGTCACCAGATGCACATGCAGCCCGTGGTTCTTATGTAATTCGAAGACCCGGAGTCCCGCCAGCTTTGGCCAGCGTCGTTTGAGCAGCGTCAGCAGATGGTTCCACTTCTTCCGGGTCGCTTTCACATCCAGCACGGCGGCGAAGGTGAATGTCCACATGTAAAGTTTCTCCTTCCCGAGAGTCTGCGTTGCGAAGAGGTAAGCGGCTTTGCTCTTGGTCATGGGTGGGGCTGTGGAGTTGTTGGTATATAGACAAGGTTAAGGCCCCGGGGGGCTGCCGGGCTAAAGCCCGGCACCCCCGGGGGACCCTTTGTTCAGTCAATCGGCACCGGCTCACGCAGGCTCATCCAGGCAGTTGCGAAGCCATTCTCCTTTTTCAGCGCATCCACTTCGAAGGCGTACCGCTTCCCGCGCTCAAGCTCAACCTTGACCTGGGTGGGGTCCGTCACGGCCTCAGGGAGCCGTTGCATGATCTTCACGATGCCGAATCCTCCACCGACCACGCATTCAACGACGAACGTCAGCACGACCCGCTTGCTTGCGAGCCCGGTCTTTCGATCCAGGTGCCCCATACTCGACGCATTCCAACCGCGAAACTCCCCAACGATGGCGAACCACCCGGAGAGCACCTTTTCCAGCAATTCCGCCCGCGTCATTTGGCCTCCTTTCTCTTCCAATTCTGGCATGGCGCTCCGCGCACCGTCAGCGGAGAGGGGCTAACGCCGCCCCTCAGACCCTGCGGTTCGGGGGGAACTGGCTCCGCGCTGCGCTTGGGCTCGCGCCCAGTAACGCTGCGGACGATGGCCAAAATCGCCGCCCGCAACGGCTCCGGGAGAATGCCCCACGCCTCGACCACTTCCCACCCGTCCAGCTTGATTTGCGTTTCGTGTGACGCTATGTGTGACGCACCACCGAGGAAACCCGCGTCAATACAGCCTCCGTTCTCAGGTTCGAACTGTATCGCGCACCACCTGAATCCCTTTGAAACCCGCATGAATACAGGGGGTTCTGCAAATCAGGGCGATTTTCCATTCGCACCCATTCGACCCCGAAAACACTCAAAAAACCCGGTTTTATTGTCAGTTTATTGTCAGTGAATTCCGCCCGGCGCAGTAGCCCGACGACGCCTATTCAAACTCATGCCCGATGTCTTCACCCCTGAAAAGCGATCTGCGGTGATGAGCGTCATCCGCTCTCGCGGCAACAAGGACACCGAACTTCGCCTCATTTCCATCTTCCAGGCGCACGGCATCACCGGATGGCGCAGAAATTACCCCTTGCACGGACGGCCCGATTTCGTGTTTCGCTCGCAACGAATCGCCGTTTTTGTAGATGGCTGCTTTTGGCACGGCTGCCCAAAACATGGTCGCAAGCCGACATCAAACGAGGATTATTGGGTTCCCAAGCTCCTCCGAAACCAGGCACGGGACAGGCAGGTGACAAAAACCCTTCGTCGAAAAGGCTGGAATGTCTTGCGGCTTTGGGAGCACCATCTGCTCGACCCCGCGAAGACTGCCGCTCTCTGTAATCGCGTACTCGAAAAGAGCGGCAAATCGCTGCGAACGGGTCGAAAAATACGATGACATTTTCAAGTCTGGAACTCTGTGCTGGCGGCGGTGGGCAGGCCCTTGGATTGGAACTCGCCGGTTTCCATCATGCGGGGCTTGTTGAATACGAACCACAATTCTGCACAACCCTGCGAGCCAATCGGCCGCAATGGAACGTCATTCAATCTGACATACGGCACATCAATGCCGCCGATTTCAAGGGAGTGGATTTACTTGCTGGCGGCGTTCCGTGCCCTCCATTCAGCATCGCCGGCAAGCAGCTCGGATCGGGAGATGACCGCGACATGTTCCCCGGCGCCCTCGCGCTGGCAGCGGCCATCCAACCCAGGGCTATCCTGCTCGAAAATGTTCCAGGCTTTGCATCTGAGAAGTTCTCCGACTATAGGCGCAATCTCCTGCAAAAACTTTCTCGGCTAGGCTACCAGCCCGAATGGAAGGTTCTCCAGGCTGCCGATTTCGGCGTGCCCCAACTGCGGCCCCGCTTCGTTTTGGTCGCGTTGCGCCCTCGCGACGCAGAGTATTTCCGCTGGCCCATCGGCTGCTCAGTCCGTACCACGGTGGGCGAAACGCTCGTTGATTTAATGGGCGCGAACGGATGGCGCTCAGCCGGCTTGTGGGCGAACAGGGCAGCAACCATCGCCCCGACTGTAGTTGGAGGTTCCAAGAAACACGGCGGGCCGGACCTTGGGCCGACCCGTGCAAAGAAACAATGGAGAAATCTCAGCGTGGACGGCATGGGAATCGCGGATGAGGCCCCTGACTACACCTTCCCGGAAGAGCATTTTCCGAGACTAACAGTCCGTATGGTGGCCCGAATTCAGGGGTTTCCCGACACCTGGCAGTTTATGGGGCGGAAAACCATCGCGTACCGCCAAGTTGGAAACGCCTTTCCGCCGCCAGTCGCCAGGGCAGTCGGGAATTCAATCCGCGCCGCGTTCACAAAGCAGTTTACCTACGCCGATCTCCCGGATTCTGATGTCCGCGAACTGAGACTTCTGGAAGAACCTGAACCGACGAAACCCGCCCCCAAATGCCGAAACAAAAAGGTTCGAAAGCACTAATTCTAGATTTCTTCTTAGCCAACGTCGGCGCTGTTCTGGAATCGAGAGACATTCATGCCGCGAGCGGCGGCGCGTCCGAGTGGGCGCGCCGAGTCCGGGAACTCCGTAATGAGGAAGGGTGGCAAATCCTTTCGCATAAAGATCGATCGGACCTTAAGCCGGGACAATATTTGCTGGAAACAACCAAACGCGTGCCAGCGTTCCGGCGAGGCATCTCGAAAGAAACTCGCGCCCGGGTCCTTGAGCGAAACGGTTTCACCTGTCAAATGTGCGGCCTAGCCGCCGGCGATCCTGACCCATTTGCGCCTGGCAGAACTGTCCGCCTCACAATGGCTCACATAGTGGATAAATCCAAGGGTGGCTCCGATACGTTTGAAAATCTGCGGGCCGTATGCACGAATTGCAATGAGGGCCTGCAAAACACAAGCATGCCAAAGCCGGACCGGATCCACCTGCTTGCACAAATACGCCGAGCGACCAGGGACGATCAGGAAGCCGTTCTCGCATGGCTCCTTCAAAAATTTAAACTTTCTACCGTTCCGCCTCCACATTCGCAGCCTGGTTGACACATCCACGTTATCACACCCCATTGCTGCTCCTCTGTAACCTCCACAGACCAAAAACATGAAACTGACGAAAGCCCGAATTCAGAATTTCCGGTGCGTTGACGACTCCGAAGTCTTTTCTATCGGCTCAGTCACCTGTCTCGTGGGGAAAAATGAGTCGGGAAAGACATCGCTGCTACATGCGCTGGAAAAATTGAACCCGATAGATGAAACACACAGGAAGGTTGACAAATACCGTGACTATCCAAGGTTCAAACTAACGGAGTACGACCCCTTGCAACCACTCCTCGAAACCACTTGGGAGCTAAATAAGGAGGATGTTCAAGCGGTCGAAGCAAAATTGGGAAAAGACGCACTAAAGTTTAGCGTTATCACTATATACCTTAAACACAATGGTGATAGAACATGCGACGTCGAACTCGATGACGGAAAAGTAATTAAGCATCTTCTTTCCGAATCCGGCTGCGATGCGGATGAAACCACCACGCTCACCGGGTGTAAAAGCGCGGATGACTTAGCAGCCGCCGCCAAGGCGCTATCTGCCGAGCCTACAGCACGAATTAAAACGCTGTTAGAGCGACTTGCTAAATTCCGTGACTCTCGGCCTCTCCTTGCTGCGGTCGATGCCGTGATGGCTCGAATGCCGCGATTCCTGTATTTCTCGCTATACGACCGCATGCTTGGCGCCGTTGCGCTAACCGATCTCGCGAAACGAAAAGCGAACAATACGTTGACACCGAACGACAGAGTCTTTCTTTCATTCCTCGAATTCGCCGGGACGAGTATCGATGACGTAAATGCACTCCAGCAATATGAACCGCTGAAGGCGAAAGCCGAAGCCGCCGGGATCGGGATAACGAAGCGCATTTTTAAGTATTGGAGTCAGAATAAACACTTGAAAGTACAGTTCGATGTATCCCCAGCGCTCACGCAAGACGCGCCACCCTTCAATGAAGGCATAATTATACGAACTCGCATCCTTAACACGCTCCACGACATGACGGTTGAATTTGACAACCGAAGCGCTGGATTCGTCTGGTTCTTTTCATTTCTCGTACTTTTTTCGCAGGTATCAAAAAAACATGGCAATGTGATTATCCTTCTGGATGAGCCGGGACTTAACCTTCACGGAAAGGCGCAGGCCGATCTTCTGCGATTCATTCAGGAAGAGTTAGAGCCGAAACACCAAGTTATTTACACCACACATTCGCCATTTATGATCCCGCCGCAACGTTTAGAGTGCGTGCGTACCGTTGAAGATGTCGTCATTGATCATGACGGTGAGAAGAAAGTGCTCGGAACGAAGGTAGGAGATCAGGTCCTCAGCCTGGATCGTGATACTGTGTTCCCTATCCAGGCGGCGCTTGGATATGATATAAGCCAAACCCTTTTCGTCGGACATGACACGCTGTTGGTCGAAGGTCCATCTGACCTGCTTTACCTTCAAGCGTTCTCCTTGGAGCTGTTTCGCCGCAAACGTGTCGGGTTGAACAATAAATGGACGATATGCCCCACTGGAGGAATAGATAAAGTAGGTGCATTCCTAAGTTTGTTCGGCGGGAACAGGCTACACGTGGCCGTTCTGACGGATTTTGCCTCTGGCCAGAAAAACAAGGTTGAACAACTCAAGGCTTCGAAACTTTTAGAAGCGGGTCACGTTTTTACAGCCTCAGAGTTTAGTGGAACTTCCGAGGCCGATGTAGAGGATATCATCGGTGACTCTCTTTATATTGAACTCGTGAATGCGACATTTGGGCTGACCGGGCAAAAGCAGTTTGCGGATTCTCAGCTGGCGGCATCAACAGAAAAGAGTCCACGAGTTGTAAAGCGCCTTGAAGCGGTAGCCCGTCTTCGGACTGATATTCCCGAGTTTGATCATTATACTCCATCCTGGTGGCTGATTCAGCATCCTCAGTTTCTCGAACGCGAGGACCCAACCGTGCTTACCGCTTTGGATCGTTTTGAGGAATTATTGAAGAAGTTGAATGCTCTCTTGTGATACCCCTATATTGCTTTTGCGCCATTTGACGCGGGCTAAAAATCCCCCGTCCTGCCACTCGCAAAAATGTTGAAGCCGTTTCCGACCAAAGTTTTGCCAGCAGAACGAACATCTTTGCGGCCTGACCTACCGAAGACGCGCCACGAAGATTGGCCCGCTCCGCAAGCTCCGACGGCCCAACCTTCCCAAAAGCCGCCACGTCCTGCCATCCACAAAAAGCGCCGTGCTTCGCCCGTCACATTTTCTGCTCCCCTCCCCCACACCGGTTTCGAGTTCGGCTGCTCGACAGCCTCAGCGGCAAGGAGAGACAGCCTCGCAGCCTCAGGGTTGGATGTCCCCCTTTGCGCCTTAGCGTCTCTGCGCGAGGCAACCCTCCTCAAAACATCAAGGCATCACCCCATCGCCGGCTTCGCCTTCTCCCCATCCTCGAATTCCTGCCGCATCTCGATCATGACCCCCACCAGATTGATCGCCTGCTTCGAGCCCGCGTTCATATCCAGCGCCTTGATCAGATACTTATTCGCCTTCGCAAAATCCCTCAGGTTGATCGCCCGTTTCGCCGACCGCAAGTAATAGTCAAAGTCCCGGATCGCCGTCACATTCAACGGCGCCGAGTGACGCAGCTGAATATCATGCACCACATCGCGCAATTGATCCGGCGTCGGCGGCTTCGGCAGAAAATCAATCGCCCCCAGTTCCATCGCCCGCACCGCATCCGGCACACTCCCATACGCCGTCACAAACGCCACCGGCGTCGCGATCCCCATTTCGTGCATCTTCGCCAGCAGCTCCAGCCCATCCATCCCCGGCATCCGCAAGTCCAGGATCGCCACCTCAAAAGTGCGTTCCTTGAACTTCTCCAGCGCCGATTCCCCGCTCGTCCCTTCGTAAATATCGTACCCCAGACCCGCCAGCGCCGCCCGGTACATCAGCCTCACATTCGGTTCATCATCCACGATCAGGATCGGCACACTCATTTTCGTTTTAAGATTCCACCTGCGTCCCGTGGTCGATGGCGAATTCCAGTGCCACCGCAAACTGCGCAAGCGATTCATGCGCCTTCATTAGCTGCAAACGTGCCACCAACTTCAGCCTAAGCGCTACTCACTGGCCTCGTGCACCTTCCGCTCAATAACCCAATCTCCGCGCCCATTCCCAGTCATGCACAATGCAAGATTCCTCTCCTCCCCCCGATGCATTTTGCATCCCCTCGGGTAGGCTACCAAAACCAATCAGACTATTCCAACAAACCTCATGCCGAATCCGCTCTCGTTTTTCCCTGATACTCTTCTTCCCCCCTTTGCTCCCTTTGTTTCCTTCTGTTCAAAACGGCCCCTCCCCTCTCTTTTTCTTCGCGCCCTTTGCGCCCTTCTGTTTAACCCCTCCCCGCCTTCTATAACCCCGTCACAGGCAACGCCGCCCACCGCGGCGTCTGCGACGCCCGCCAGTTCCAGCACTAATACAAGTCCAATCCCCCTCCCCGCTTCGAACTAATATCCGATACCGTGAAGCCCCTTCTCACCTCCATCCTCGCCGGCGCCCTCATCGCCTCCGCACCCGCCGCCGCACGCGCCGATCACACCCTCGCCCGCCAGGATCTCCGCCCCGGCACCGAGCCCCAAGTCTTCACCGTCGATCTCCACAACGGCCGCATCAAGCGCGCCGTCCATCAGGCACGCCGCACCGTCGGCGTCTTCATCCAGGCTCTTCAGCACCCTTCCCCCGGCCAGCACGATTTCCAGGTCAAGAAACCCTTCCGCCAGGGCGCTCTCGTCGAGCACCTTTGGCTCGCCGGCGTCACCTTCCGCGGCAATCGCTTCCACGGCTACGTCGATAACAGGCCGCAAAAAATCAAAGGCCTCAAATTCGGCGCCCGCGTCTCCGTCAATCCCAACGAGATCTCCGACTGGGCCTTCGTTGAGAACGGCCGCCTCGTGGGCGGCTACACCATCCGCGTCCTTTACGCAGAGCTCACCCCCGCCGGCCGGCTCGCCCTCGAGCGCGAAGCCCGCTTCCGCATCGCAACGCACCGCTGACCTATGCTCCCCGCGCGCCTTCCCATTTTCACCCGCAAACCCCTGCGCATCCTCCTGCCCGCCGCCGCGCTCGCCGCCCTCACCCTGCTCACCGGCTGCGCTGGCCCCGCCTATCTCCAGGGCGACTACAATGGCTACAGCGGCCCATACTACGATAGCGGCTACCCCGGCCCCTATTCCGGCCCATACTATGGCGACTACGGCCCCTACGATGATGTGGTCGTCGGAGGCGGTTACTCCGGCGGCCATCACTTCTACGGCCACTCCTTCGGCCACGGCGGTTTTCACAGCGGTGGAGGAGGCTTCCACTCATCCAGCTCCCGCGGTGGCGGCGGCTTCCGAGGCGGCGGTCACAGCGGTGGCGGACGCCGCCGATAATTTGCCCGGACATCCGCGTGTTTCCGCGCAAGCTCCCTCCCGCGTTCACCATCCCTCCAGAAGTGTTCCCCTTCGGAGGGATATGCCCCTTCCGGCACCATTCGCCCGGCTGGAAAATCCCCATCGCATCCACGATTTTTCGCGTTCCCTCCGCGCCATTTCGCAGGTATCTTCCTCTCACAGCGCTCCACCCAAAACAGCGTTGACACCCCCTGCGTCGAATGTATAATGTATGTATATTGTATTTCTAGCGCAGGCCCTCCTCACCTCCAGATAACGCCCAATTCCATGATCCCCCCCTCTGGTCACCTGGCTGGTACGCCAAGCCCTGCGCCTGCCCTCTCCCGGCTCCGCTCCCGCCCCCGCATCACCCCCGGCTTCACCCTCGTCGAGCTCCTCGTCGTCGTCGCCATTATGGTGATCCTCATTTCCATCGGCATCAGGGCCTTTACCTCCCTCGGCAAGGGCCTCCCCATGCGCGAGGCCGTCACGGAGGTCAGCGATACTCTTTCCGCCGCGCGCCAGCTCGCCATCACCTCCAACGCCAACACCCGGTTCGTCATCATCACCGATCCCGCCTTGCCCTTCCGCTACAGCACCTACGGCGTCTTCAAGAACACCTTCATCACAACCGCGACCGGCGGCGGTTTCACCTACCTCGCCGCACAGCCCTTCCAGAGCCTCCCGCCGGGCGTCTACTTCAACGCCGATTCCGCCGTCGATGACCCTTCCAATAACCAGGAGATCCCCGTGCGCGGCCAGACCACCAAAACCTATCGGATCATCGAGTTTTACTCCACCGGCAATACTTCCACCTCTGGCGAGGAAAACCTCCTCGTTCTCGGCAAGGGTTCCGCCCCCGGCACACTCCTCGCGGATACCATCGATCCCGATAAGTCGACGGTCGTGGTCGGCAGCTCCACCGGGCGGGTCAAAGTCCAAAACAAATAACTCACCCTCATGCATTCCTCCCGCAAAAATCCGGCCTTCAGCTTGATCGAGGTCACCTTCGCCCTCGGCATCATCGTCTTCTGTTGCGTCGCGATGCTCAGCCTCCTCACCGTCGGCTTCAACGCCGCCCGCTCCAGCGCCGATGATTCCCAGGCCGCCATGCTCTATGAGGAAATCGTCCGCCAGATGCAGCTCAAACCCTTTTCCACACCCGTGCCCACCCCCTCCGATGGCAGCTCCACCCTCCCCCTGCCCGCACTGAATTTGACCGGCACCACCGGCTTCCTCGTCGATGATAACTTCAAGCTCACCTCCAAAGTCGGGAACGCCGCGAAATTCGTGAAAATCTCCGTCAACGATCCCCCCGATCTCCACCTCAGCGAGGAGACCGGCTTTCCCCAGCGCAAGGCCTCCGACGGTTACCTCGCCCAGGTAAGGGTCGATATCTCATGGCCCGCCGGCGTCGCCTACAACGCCTTCTACAATTCCGGCTCCAAAGCCACTTTCAACACCGCCAGCTTCACCACCGAGATCGGCTCATGGGAGGACCAATGATCAAACCCGCTTTCCCACGCCCCGCGCCCAGCGCCGGCTTCACGCTCGTGGAGCTCCTCCCGGCGATGACCATCGCCATCATCTTGATCGTTCTCCTCGCCCGCATGGTCCAGATGGCCAGCTTCGCATGGACCCATGGCGACGATCAGGCCGAGACCTACACCGGCGCCCGCGCCTCCATGGATCTCCTCAGCCGCGATATCCAGGGCGCCGTCGTCGATCTCGATTTCGGGTTCCGCCTCCAAAACGTCAAGTCTGGCAATAGCGGCGCCCAGGCCCCTCACAATTACTCCCTCACCTTCCTCACCCACTGCGCCCCCACCGCTTCCTCCGGCACCATCCCCATCAATCCCAATTCGGTCATGAAAGTCTGCTACCAGTTGGGTTGGGCCGATAACTCGCTCTTCCCCAAGATCCAGCCCACTTACTCCTCCGGCAATCCCATCCCCGTCCTCGTGCGCACCGTTTCCACCTATCTCGATGATGTCTTCATCGTCACCGGCACCAGCCCCGGCGAGTGGGTCAATAATTTCGCCAATATCTCCGCCAATCCCCTTCAGACCGGCACCATTCACTCCATCACCGACCAGGAGGGCGTTACGGAGATCCTCGCCGAGAACGTCCTCGGCATGGAAATCCATCCCGTTTATTGGGATACCACCCAGAGCCCCCCCCTCGCCGTCGCCAGCCCTGGCAGCACCTCCAGCGATCCCAATGGCTACTATTCGAACTACCTTACTTCCGGCAGCACCTCTAGCTCCTTCGCCGCCCCGCGCGCCCTCGATGTCCAGCTAGCCGTCGTCCCCACCCGCTCCGTTCCCATCCTTTCCCACTACCCCGCCTGGAGCAGCGTATTCAGCCAGCAGGATCTCTTCTCCATCCTCCAACCCTCCAATACCAGCACCGAGGCCTTCCACACCCAGTTGCAGCATAGCATCCACTACTTCGCCAGCACCATCTACCTCCAGTCCAAAACTCCATGAACAGGCACCCCGCTCCCCAGCCGCGCGGTTTCGCTCTCATCGCCACCTTGATGATCGTCGGCGTCCTCGCCATTCTCGTCACCGCCTTCACCATCGCCATGCGCACCGAGCGCAGCGCCTCCCACAATTTCTCCGAGCGCGAACGCGCCCAGGCCATCGCCAATGGCATGCTCCATCGCATCATCGCCGATCAGTCCGCCCCCTACATCAGCGGCTCTTTCCTCGGCCCCTACACGACAGATACGACCACGCAGTTGCCTACGACCACTTCCTCCAGCGCCTACCTTGCTGATCCCACACAGCCAGGCAATCAGCAATTGCTCACCCAGATTTTCACGATGCCCCCCTCCCCCGTCGATAAGTCCGGAAACCCGCTGATCTCCTCCTCCAATCACCTCCTCCGCATCTCGGGCACCACCGATGCCAATACCCCTTCCAATTGGGCTTACAACCCCTCCTATTGGGGCTATGCCCGACAGAACCCCGATAACCCCGGCTTCTATAATTTCAGCCCGCTCGACGCCACCGGCAAACCCATCGCCCCCGCCTGGGTCAATTACTACGATAGCACCGGCACCAATAAGATCGGCGAGGTCGCCTACACGATTTGGGATGAGGCCGGCAAGATCGATATCAATACGGCCGGCCCCGATGGCACCGATTCCACAGGCACCAATTACATCTCCGGACGCCTCAACGGCATGGCCCCGCACGATTTGAAGTACGAGTATATCGCGAGCGATCCCCTCGGCCTGATCTCCTATCTCGATAATCAAAACGGCCGCCAGCGCAGCGATTTCGCCTTGCGCGCGATTGTGCCTCCTGCCGTCACCAATGCACCCGCTCCCAACGGCACCGGCGATGATCGCTCCATCTTCAGCGTCGAGGAGCTCCTCAACCGGCAGGTCACCGGCTCGGATAATCTCATCACCTCCGTCGATGCCACCAGGGCACTCGACGTCACCACCTTTTCCCGCGATTTCGAGGTCCGTCCAGAGTGGGATGGCAACCGCGCCCCCGCCAGCGCCGTCTCATACCTCAAGTCGTACGTAAACGATCCCACGCTCTATACCCTGTTCGCCGGCTTCAGTTCCGCGGGAGGTCCCAGCCTCGTATCAGACCTCGTATCTCAAAGCGACCCAACCAACCTCCTTGATGCGCGAACCATCGACGCCGATCTCAAAACCAACAAACTGCCCCTCACCGATGAATGGAGGCAAGTAGTCCGCCTCCTGGCCATCCTCCGCATGGCCCTCCCTCCCGGCAAGCCCTTCGTCCGCACCGGCAGTGCGCCCGGCGGCCTTGAGGATGTAAGTGTTCCCGCTGCCGCAAACGCGTGGGATGACCAGGACGTTTACGCCATCGCCTTGAATATCCTCGAGGCCTCTGCGCCGGCCAATGATCAAGAGCTCTCCGCCTATAATACCTCCGCTGCCGGCAACTCTTATGGAGATTCCAGTTTACGCCAGGCTGTCCGGCTTTCCCCCTACATCGTCGAGACGGCTATCAGTGCCACGCGTACAGGCACAAACACCGTGTCGGTCGCTGAGTATCAGAAGGTCTGGAATCCTTATCCAATAGAATTGGACGGCGGCTCCGGCTCGGGTTCGATTGCCTATACCTATGGCGGACAGTGGGGTGGTAGCACTTGGCCCAATCAGGCCGGCAGCGCCGGGGGGATTTATGCCCCGGTGGAGGGCCTCTTCAATGATGTGGACCAACCCGCCGATGATGCGGGTTCGCCGACTCCATTTACAACGAACCCGAACAACCGCTATCTCACGCCGAACAGTTTCATGCTCCTGGAGCATTCCAGAACGGTAAACCTGGGCTCTAACCACGACCTTGTGATGTTGACCAAGCCCTGGATGTATAATCACAACTACTACGGCTCTCACAGTACTGGCAATCCCGCTCCTGCAAGCTTTGCGTTCTCCGTTACCGGGGGACCGTTGACGGGGCTGCCTTGGAACACCTTTATACCCCCGTCGGGTAGTTATATTAGTAGCTGGATCCACAATGGAATGTTTTACGTGATCCCCGCATCATTGTTGACCATGGCACATCAAGGCACCAAGAATTGGTTTTCCTTCCAGATTGACGATCCCAGGATGGGTATGATGGCGCGCTATAATCCAAATCCGCCCGTCCAGAACCCAGCATCTGTCGCCGCGGCCGCGTCGCCGACTACCAGTCCCGAGAATGGTCCTAGTCCGAACCTCTACACGGTCTTCGGCCCCAACCTTCTCAGTACTGCCTCCAGTTCGGCAATGAATTATTCGCCGATGACATACTCTTGGCAGCCTCTTCCAGGAAAACAGAATTTATACGGTACCCATACCGGATATGCTGTCCCAAAGGATAACACGTTTGCTACAAACCCTAACTCTACCGTGGCCAACCTTCTGCCGGGCTGCAATTACAATTTCCTCGCGCCTAACGATCTTCCGAAATCCTGGGCAGGGATGACCGCGACGCAAAAATATCATGCCGCGCTGGCCACCTTCGCACTGCCGGGCCGTCCCTTCGCGAACCTCGGGGAACTCGCCACAGTCTATGCCAACCGCCCTTGGACGACCCTTTCCATGGCCCAAAACCTCCCGATCCCCACAGGTACCAACATCAAAAACGCGAACAGCTCCACTTCACTCCCCAACGCGAAGCTTGCCCTCTTGCTCGACTATTATACCACCGTCGGCACCACCACCAATCCGGCCGTCGATGTGAACCTCAACTACGAACCTGCCGGACCAAACCCTCCAGCATCCGGTTCGGTCGTCACCACAAACACCAACAAGCGCCAGCAGAGTAAAATCTGGCTCTTCGAAAGCGTCGATGGCTCCGGCAATCCTAACGGCAATCTCCGCCCCATTCGCGGGCGCATTAATCTTAATACAGCGAGCCACGAGGTGCTCATGCGCCTCCTTTGCGGGCAAGGCTCCCTATCCAAAACCGGCGATCCTCTCTCAAGCTATTACCTCGTCCCAAGCACCGGCAATACCACCACCTGGAACAAGACCGACGCATTGGTCAGGACCTTGACACCGGTGAGCCTCACCCAAGAGGAGGCCTCCAGTCTGGCCGATGCCATTATCAAACTCCGGCCTTTGCGAAAAATGTCCGACCTCGTCCTCGGCGGCAGCGACGGCATGGGTCTTAACTCCCCCACGCTCGACCCCAACAATACATTCACGAAACTTCAGACCGATCAACAAATGGCCTTCGACAGCGTGGGCAATTATACCGGTTTCGTTGCCGATGCCATCCTGGGCCGTCTGGCACAGTTCGGCACCGTCCGTGCCCAAAGCTATACCATCGACATGGTCGCCCGTGCCACCAAGACCTCTCCCGGCGGCCAGACCGCCGTCACCGGCGAGGTCCGCATGCTCGCACACGTCTACCTCGACACCTTCTCCCGCAAGGCATTCATCCAATCCATCGAGTACCGATGACCCCGGGCTCCCTGGGCTCCCTGGGAGCGCCAATTTCCACATTGGCATCCCCCAGAACGCCACCCCACGGGTGGCGTCAATAATCCGCCTTTCGCCCCGCCTTACTTGCTGGCCACCGCCCCCAGGTAATTCCCATACCCCACGATCACCGTCGACCCGATCAGCACGATCAGCCCCACCGCGATCAACAGGTGCGTCCGCTTGCTCGTCCCCTTCCACTCATGCAGCGCGATCCCCCATAGCGTGCTGAAAATGATGATGCTCGCCATGTGCAGCGTCCAGCTGCTGAAGTCATACTTCCCCATCTTCGTCTGCCCCATGCTGTAGAAGAAAAACTGCATGTACCACGTCACCCCCGCCGCCGCCGAGAGAACGTAATTCCTCACCAGCGGCACCGGCCCCCCCGCCTCCGCGCTTCGCACCTCGGAGACATCCCTCACCCCTCTCTCCTCCGCCGCCGCGGAGAGCATCACCCCCTCCGCCGCGCTCACCTCGCTCACCGCCGTCCGCCGCAGGTTCAGGTATTCGTGCCCCGAGCGGTTCCGCAGATTCAGGATCACACACCAGATGAAATTCGTCGTAAACCCGCCCCACAGCACCACCACCAGCACCGGCAGATTCTGCCACAGGTCGCTCCCTCCGTGCCGCAGCAGCGCCACCTTCGCCAGCGCCGCAAGCGGTTTCCCCGCCGCCAGCCCATACGCAAAGCACGAGCTCATCACCCCCGAGAACGTCGCCACCAGCATCCCCTTGCCGAAATTGAACTCCTTCACCGTCGCCGCCTTCTCCTCCGCCGACAGCTCCTTTTCCTTCGACATCCCCGCCATCCCGCTCACCCCGATCCCCGCCAGGCACGCCACCACCCCCAGCAGGATCGTCTGTCCCGACGCCTTGCTCATCAGCTCCCCCAGTTGCCCCGCGAAGATCGGCGGCACCAGCGTCCCGAATGCCGCGCAAAAACCCAGCGCCACCGCCATCCCCAGCGCGATCCCCAGGTACCGCATCGTCAGCCCGAAGGTCAACCCCCCGATCCCCCACATCACCCCGAAGAAGTACGCCCAGAACAGCACCCGCGTCGGCGCCGCATGGATCGTCGGCCACAGCTCCGGCACCAGCAGCGACGCCAGCACCGTCGGCGCGATGATCCAGCTGAAAAAACCGCCCACCAGCCAGTAAGTCTCCCACGACCACTTCTTCACACCGCGGTAAGGGATATAGAAGCTCGCCGAGGCAAGCCCGCCGAGCCAATGGTAAATAACACCGATAAGAGGATTAGGCATGAGGGGGATAATGGGGGTGAATCCCCATCAAGCAGGAGGATCGCCCCTCTTTTCAAGAACAGATTGCGCCAATCATTCCCATCTCCCCCTCCCGGGAAATGAAAAACGCCGCGCGGCTTGGCCGGCGGCGTTTTTCATGAATCTGACTTGGCTTGCCTTACGCCACACCCGCCGGCGCGGCCGCCTCTTCATTGCGCTCCTTCATCGCGCTCTTGCGCGAGAGCTTCACGCGGCCCTTGTCATCGATGCCGATGCACTTCACCCACACCATGTCTCCCACATGCACCACATCCTCCGTGCGATTGACCCGGAAGTCCGCCAGCTCGGAAATATGCACCAGCCCCTCCTTGCCCGGCAGCACTTCCACAAACGCCCCAAACTCTTTCGTCCCCGTCACCCGCCCATGGTAGGTCTCGCCAATATTGATCTCCTTGAACATGCTCGCGATGATCTCCTTCGCGCGCTGCAAGCCCTCCCCGTTGTTCGAGTAGATGTGCACCGACCCATCGTCCTCGATGTTGATCTCCGCACCCGTCTCCGCCGTGATCCCCTTGATCGTCTTGCCCCCGGGCCCGATCAGCATCCCGATCTTGTCCACCGGGATCTTCAGAGTCTCGATCCGAGGCGCGAATTGGCTCAGCTCCGCGCGCGGCGTCGCAATCGCGCTATTCATCACCGCCAGCACCGTCGCACGGTCCTTCTTCGCCCGCGCGATCGCCTCCGCCATGATGGACAGCGGAATCCCCGGCAGCTTCAGGTCGAGCTGGAATCCCGTGATCCCCGCGTCCGTCCCGCAAAGCTTGAAATCCATATCCCCATAATGATCCTCGGACCCGAGAATATCGGACAGGATCAGGTAACGCTGCAATTGCCCATCCTCGCTGTAATCCGTCACCAGCCCCGCGGAGATTCCCGCCACCGGCTTCTTGATCGGCACCCCCGCGTCCATCAGCGCAAGCACCCCGCCGCACACGCTCGCCATCGAGGTCGACCCGTTCGACTCCATGATCTCGCTCGAAATGCGGATCGCGTACGGGAACTCGGACTCCGACGGGATCACCGGCTCGACGGATCGCTCCGCCAGCGCCCCGTGCCCGATCTCGCGACGCCCCGGCGAGCCCGTCCGCCCCGTCTCGCCCACCGAGAACGGCGGGAAATTGTAATGCAGGATAAACCGCTTCTCCTGCTCGCCGCCCGTATACGCATCCAGCATCTGCGCCTCCTCCAGCGGTGCCAGCGTCGCCAGCGCCAGCGCCTGCGTCTCCCCGCGGCGGAACAGCGCCGACCCGTGCGACCGCGGCAGCAGCCCCACCTCCGCCTCCAGGTCACGGATCTGGTCGATCGCCCGCCCGTCGCAGCGCCGCTTCCGGTCCAGGATCGACACCCGGAACGCCTTCTTCTCCAGGTACTCGAATGCATGCGAAATCTCGAACGGCGTAGACTCCGGGAACTTCGCCAGGATCGCTTTGCTCACCTCTTCCTTCAGCGCGTCCACCGCCTTCACCCGGGCCACCTTCCCCGGGGTATAAATCGCCGCCTCGATCCGGTCGCCCGCCACCTGGTACGCAATCTCCAGCAGCTCCTCCCGCGCCAGCATCAGCGCCACGTTCCGCTTCGGCTTGCCAGCCTTCGCCGCAAGCTCCTTCTGCAAGCCCACCAGCGTCCGCACATGCGCCTGCGCAAAATCCAGCGCCTTGATGAACTCTTCCTCCGGCACCTCATTCCCCTCCCCCTCGATCATGATGATGTCCTTCTCGGACCCCACATACACCAGGTTCAGGTCACTGTCCTGCCGCTCGCTGTGCGTCGGGTTCACCACAAACTCCCCGTTCACTCGCCCCACACGCACCGCCCCGATCGGCCCCGCGAACGGGATATCCGATACCATCAGCGCCGCCGAGGCCCCGTTGATCGTCAGGATATCGGGATCGTGCTCCCCATCCGCGCTCAGCACCGTGGAGATGATCTGCGTATCGTAAAGGTAACCCTTCGGGAACAGCGGCCGCAGCGGACGGTCCGTCATCCGCGCCGTGAGGATTTCCTTCTCACTCGGCCGGCCCTCGCGCTTGAAGTAGCCGCCCGGGATTTTCCCCACCGCCGCCGCTTTCTCCCGGTAATCGACGGTCAGCGGGAAGAAGTCCTGCCCCGCCTTCACCTTCGTCGCGGAGACGGCGGTTACGATGACAATGGTATCGCCGGAGCGAACGGTGACTGCGCCATCGGCCAGCCGGGCTAGTTTCCCGGTTTCGATTGCGATTTCATACGAGCCGATGTGGCCCTTGACTATAGTAGGCATGGTATTTGGATGGATATGGCCGCTCTCATATCCACCGAACCGCCGAAATTTAGCGCGTAGCCCTGCGCCTTCCCGGCGGATGCCCTCTTTGGCATCCGCTGTGAAAGCGCGGGGCTGCGTCTAATTCCGACTGGCCGGGGGATTGGACGGCGGGATTTGGTTTCTGGTTTCTTTGGGAATCCGCCCGGCGAATGGACCGGGCGGAAATCTGGTTGCCTCGATGTGCCTGTAGCAGCCTCTGGGAGCCCTCCCCCAAGCTCGCGCCCATTCCATGGCACGCGCTTTTTGGATGGCCCCGCCGGGGTACTACTTCCGTAGATTCAGCTTCTCGAGCACGGTTTTGTACCGGTCGGTCGCCGTATCCTTGAGGTAATCGAGGAGCGAGCGCCGCTTCGCCACCATCATCAGCAGGCCACGCCGCGAGGAGTGATCCTTCACGTGGGTCTTCAGGTGCTCGGTAAGCTGGTTGATCCGCTGCGTCAGCAGCGCGATTTGCACGTCAGCGCTCCCGGTGTCCTTTTCGTGGATCTGGAAGCTCTGAAAGTTCTTGGTCTCTGTAGCCATATTTTCTTTTGAGCCCGCTAATATGAACGCGGACCTCCTTTTGGCAAGGAGGGATTTTCATCCCCCGCCACGTTTCCGCCTCCGCCCCCCAGCCCCTTCTCCCAGCCCATGGCACTTATTCTGCTTCCCATGAGGGACTGCCATGTTCACCTACGCCTATCAAGCCCGCGACGCCCAGGGCTCCAGTGTCTCCGGAGTTCAGGAAGGCCTGAACGAGGAAAACGCCATCAATACCCTCATGACCCGGGGGCTCATGGTCCTCTCCATCCAGCAAAAATCGGTCTCAAAAGCCTCCAAGCGCATGGGCAAGGTCTCCGAGACCGATACCGTCCTCTTCACCCGCCAGTTGGCCACGATGATCGACGCCGGCCTCCCCCTCGTCACCGGCCTCACCGCCCTCTACGAGCAGTGCGACCCTCGCAAGCAGATCGGCCTCAAGCGCACCATCGGCGATCTCTCCGCCCGCGTCCAGGGCGGCGATTCCTTCTTCGAGGCAATCGTCAAGCACCCCAAGATTTTCAACCGCCTCTACGTCGCCATGGTCAAGGCCGGTGAGTCCGGCGGCTTGCTCGCGGAGATCCTCGACCGCCTCGCAGGCTTCCTCGAGGCCAGCGCCCGCCTCCACAAGAAAGTCAAGTCCGCCATGACCTACCCCGTCATCGTGGTCTGCATCTCCATCGGCATCACCACCTTCCTCATCGTCCGCGTCGTCCCCGTCTTCGGCCAGATCTTCGCCGATTTCGGCGCGAAACTCCCCGCCCCCACCCAATTCCTCATCGATCTCAGCGCCTTCATCCGCGGCAATTGGTTCTACATCATCGGTGGCATCGCCGGCGCATTCTTCGGCATCCGCCATCTCCTCGGCACCACCCGCGGCCGCGAGACCTGGGACCGCTGGAAGCTCAAGCTCCCCGTCTTCGGTCCCCTCATCCATAAGATTTGCATGACCCGCTTCGCCCGCACCTTTGCCCAGCTCATCCGCAGCGGCGTCCCCATCCTCGAAGTCATGGACATCGTCGGCGAGACCGCCGGCAACTCCGTCATGGAATACGCCATCCGCGCCGTCAGCCTAGACGTCGAGAAAGGCGAGCCCATGACCACCGCCATGTCCAAGCAAAAAATCTTCCCACCCATGCTCCTCCGCATGATCTCCGCCGGCGAGTCCACCGGCAAAATCGACGTCATGCTCGAAAAGATGGCCGATTTCTGGGACGAGGAAGTCGAGGCCACCCTCTCCGCCCTCACCTCCCTCATCGAGCCCATGCTCATCGTGGTCCTCGGCGTGATCGTAGGCGGCATCGTCATCGCGATGTTCCTCCCCATCCTCAAGCTAAACGACATCGTCTCCGGCGCGAAGTAAGTACCCTCGCCCCTCTTCGGCAAACTCGTCCCCCCCAGTACCCGGGTCGCCCCCCCCTTGCCGCGAAGCCGCAAGCCCTGGGCATCCTGTCAAAACTCCCCGCTACCCAATCAACGCAAACCCCGCCAGCAACCCCCCGTAAATCACCCCAGCCAGCGCCGCCGCGCTCCACACCGCCTTCGAGCTCCTGAACCAGTCAATCTGGTCCCGCAGCAGATACGGCAGCCCCACCCACACCATCCCCAGCACCGCCAGCAGATACGCAAACCCCACCAGCAGCAGCCGCCCCTCCTGCGGCTTCAGAAACGCCGCCTCGATCAACGGCTCAGCCACCAGCAGCAGCAATATCCCCAGCGCCCGCACCGAGAGAAACTCATCCACATACCGGAACGTCAAAAACGTCGCCACCACGATCACCCCCAGCAGCATCACCCGCAGGTGGCTGAACTCCCCCAGGTCCATCGTCTCGATCAGCACCAGCGCCCACACCGCATCCACCACCAGCAGCACCGCCCCCGCCCCCTTCGAGCGCGGGAACTTCCGCAGCCACCGCTGCATCCGCCCCGGCCAGACAAGCGCAAAACCGTGCGAGAGAATGAGCCAGAGGCCCGCGAGGAGGCTGACGATGCGCAAGTCGAGGTGGGGATAAATCATGGTGCGTGCGGTCTATTTGTTGCCGCTGGTGATTAACCGACAAACGCGGCATCCGCGTAAAGACTGAAACCCGTCGCCCGCGTCACCTGCACATCCAGCAGCCGCCCCACATGCCGCGGCGCCCCCTCGAAGATCACAATCTTGTTCGTGCGCGTCCGTCCCATCAGCCGCTCCCCATTCGTCTTGCTCGGCCCTTCGCACAGGATCTCCACCCGCCTCCCCACCAGCTCCTCATTCTTCCTCCGCGCGATCTCGTTCACCACCCCCAGCAGGTCCTGGTTCCGCGCCTCCTTCACCCCCTCCTCGATCTGCCCCGCCAGCCCCGCCGCCGGCGTATCCCGCCGTTGCGAGTACCGGAAAATAAACGCGTTATCGAACCCCACCTCCCGCACCAGCTCCCGCGTCGCCCTGTAATCCTCATCCGTCTCCCCGGGAAAGCCCACAATCACATCCGTGGTGATCGCGATATCCGGCCGCGCCGCCCGGATGCGTCCCACCAGGTCGAGATATTTCCCCGGCGTATAAGTCCGGTGCATCCCCTTCAGGATCCGTGCCGAGCCCGATTGCAGCGGCAGATGCACATGCTCCACCAGCTTCGGCAGCCGCGTGAACGCCTGGATCAAATCTTCCCGGTACCCGATCGGATGCGGCGATGTAAACCGGATCCGCTCGATCCCTTCCACCCCGTGCACCGCCTCCAGCAATTGCACAAACGGCGATTTCCCCCCCACCTTCGCGAACTCCCGCCGCCCGTACAAATTCACGATCTGCCCCAGCAGCGTCACCTCCCGCACCCCGCGCCCCGCGAGCCCCCTCACCTCCTCCACAATCTCCGCCATCCCCCTGCTCCGCTCCGCCCCGCGCGTCGCCGGCACGATGCAAAACGTGCAATGCATATCGCACCCCTGCATGATGGAAACAAACGCCGTCACCTGTCCCGCCGCCAGCAGGTGATCCCGGATCGTCTCCTGCGACCCCTCCTCCTGCGCCGTATCCACAATCGAAAACCGCGGGTCATCCATCGACCCCCCGCTCCGCCGCGCGAAGATCTCATCCACATACTCCGCCACACGGTGGAATTTCTGCGTCCCCACCACCAGGTCCACATGCCCCAGCCCCTCCACCAGCTCCCCCCCGCGGCTCTGCGCCATACACCCCAGGAAGCCGAACACCATATGCGGCCGCTCCCTCCGCAGCCGCCCCATCATCCCCATCTTCCCAATCGCCTTCTGCTCCGCCATATCCCGCACCGAGCACGTATTCAGCAGCACCACATCCGCGTCATGCTCGCACCCCGTCATCTCGTACCCCCGGGCCAGCAGCATCTGCGCCACCTGCTCGGAGTCCCGCTCATTCATCTGGCATCCGTAGGTTTTGATGAAAAAGCGGGGCATTGCGTGGCGGCGGTTGCGATCAGGGCTGGCGGTGGAAAAATGAACCATCCCGCGATTTTGGCAAGAATTTGGGCGCATCGTACCTCCTCCCGTCCCCGCAGCCCCGAAATGAACCGTAATGAAACGAACCGCCAAAGCCGTCTGGTCCGGCGACTTAAAAACCGGCAAGGGTCGGATTTCAACGGAAACCGGCGTCCTCAAGGACACTCAGTATTCTTTCGTATCCCGCTTCGAGACCGGCATCGGCACCAACCCCGAGGAGCTCCTCGCCGCCGCCCATGCCGGCTGCTTTTCCATGGCCCTCTCCGCGGAGCTGGGCGGCGGCGGCATCACCCCAGAGCGCATCGACACCACCGCCGCCGTCTCGCTCGAGAAAGTGGAAGCCGGCTTCGCCATCACAGCCGTCCACCTCGATGTAACCGTCACCAGTCCCGGCTCCGATATCGCCGCCCTCGAAGCCGCTGCCGCTCGCGCAAAAGCCGGCTGTCCCATCTCAAAAGTGCTGAACGCAAAAATCAGCATGACCGCAAAATTTGATGTATAAACCATTTTTCAATTGCCGAATGGTCGCTCAGCGATACTTTTGATTTTTCCCAAACATCTTAGTTTTTTGTAAATGATTGAAGAAGACCAATGGATCACCGCCCTCAAGGCTCTCGCGGACAGAAGCCGCTTGCGCATCGTCCGCACACTGCTCGACCACCCGCTCACGGTCAATGACCTCTCCGAGCGCTTGGGCATCTCACAGTACAACGTCTCGAAACACCTCCGCATCCTTCGCGAAGCGGGGCTCGTAGAGGCCACCAAGATCGCCAACCGGCGCGAATACGCCATCCCCAGCCAGCACAGGAGCGAGTCCGGCACCGCCGTCCTCGACCTCGGCTTGCTGCAATTTCGTTTCCACGAAATGCCCGTCGCCGCGCAGGAAAAGGCAGTCGCTTAGAGCGTTGCCGCCGCGCCCGCATATTCCCACCCTCAGGGCCATTTATGATTGCCCGCGCCCCCTCACGCCCTGAAGGTATCTCCCATGGCCACCGACGATCCCCTCCTCCACTCCCTGGCCCGCCGCATCCAGGTCACGGTCAACGAAACCGGCCGCTGCCTCATCACCGCCCCCGCCGAGCTCCTCCCTCTCAAAGCCCTCGGCATCGACCGCCTCCGCCGCTTCGCAGCCGATTACGGCTGGACCGCCGTCCCCCGCCTCGGCTTCTCCCAGATCGAGTTCTTCGCCGTCCACCTCCCCCGCGCCGCCGCCGGGCTGGTTTAAACTATCCACCTCTACCGCGCGCTAAAATTCTTGAAAGCCGCGATCAGCGGCAAAATTTTCTCACGATTTCACGCGGCGTGGCGATGATCGGCGCGGCAACGTGAGAATCTTGCAGGAGGAGCTTCAGCCGCTGAAAATCGATTCCGCGCAAATGCGCGTCGCTAGTCAAAAGGATCGAGCATCAAGGAGTGCGGATTCCGCAAGAATCAGCGCATCGTGTTTCTCTTCTTCCGATAGGAGCCCCTCTCCGCATATTTTCGATCCTATCGAGGCAACAATCCCGTGTCCGGCGGGAACCAGATTCACAGGCTGGAGTCTCCATTTTGATGAAAGTGAGCGCAAAGTAGTCAATGCATACGCTCTGACGCTCGCCTCATCGGCGAACTGACTGAGATAGGCCAGTTCCAGATTCACCGTCGGCGGAGTAATCAGCCGAACCCCCTTGATTCGCCGCCGGATCACTGCCAGCGCATCGAGGGTGTCCTCTACCCCTGCGGCAAGATCAATCGGGACGTTCGTGTCAACGGCGATCAGCATTCGCCGGCTGGCCGTAAATCGTTACCATTGCTTGGGCCAGAAGCCCTTCCCGCTCCGCATCCGTCAGCTTGTTCATCCGCGGACGGTATTTTTCCACCGTCTGCGTTCCCGGACTCTTTTTCGCCCTCGGCTTGGCAGCGGCTTTTTTCATGCTTGCTGCCTATGAGTCTGCATCGGATACCCCCTCCCGTCAATGCCAGGGCGACGTTTCAATAGGCCCGTTGCCGGAAGTCATCAAGTTGCCCGGGTTTTCTCCCTGCCTTCGCGATAGCCCGGCCGACCCCCCCCGAAATCGAACATTTGTGTCCAAAAACCGGACACAAAACACCAGAAATTATGGTTTTTCTCTCCCTTGACGGCGCTGGCATTGCCAATGCTCAGGAAAGTAAGGCGAAGCCAATGAATAAGATCCATCGATGCCTCCTCCACTGCCGCTGCATCGCGCGCAAGCGCCTCCGCAGCCAGGACTGGGAGTGGCACCGCCAGCACCTGCTCCGCGAGATCGGCTTCGGCATCTATTCACAGCCCGCCCGGGAACCCTCATCCCACCACTAGCAGCCATGTTATACCTCAATCAAAAGCAGGCCGATCCCGACACCTTCGAGTGGCAGCGCCCCCTCCTCGCCGCCGATGGTTACCTCTACCTCGGCATGGCCGCCCAGGCTCTCGCCGAGCTTGAGTCCATCGCCGATTCCTCCCAGCACGCCTCCCCGGTCCTCCGCGCACGCGTCCGCGTCCTCCTCCACATGAAACGCTGGGACGAGGCCAACACCCTCTCAGAAGCCGGCAACTCCCTCTACCCCGACGAAAACGAATTCACCGTCCAGCGCGCCTTCGCCCTTCATCAATTGAAAAAAGGCAACGCCGCCGTACAAGTCCTCCTCAGCGCCCCCGAGTGGATCCGCCGCACCGGCATCCTCCACTACAACCTCGCCTGTTACGAAGCCCAGCTCGGCGATATCACCACCGCCCGCCAGTGCATCCAGGCCGCCATCGAGATCAACTCCTCCTTCAAGAAGAACGCCCGCACCGACCCCGATCTCGCCCGCCTCTGGAACTAATCAGGCCCGTCAAGCGCCTCCGTTTCACTCAGCCGCAGGTGCGCCACCACCTCGATCTCCGCCGTCTGCGGGAACATATCCAGCGGCGTCACACTCCGCGGTTTATACGTGGCTCGGCAGAGGATTTCCAGATCGCGCGCCAGCGTCGCCGGATCGCAAGAGACATAAATGATCTCCGCCGGTCCCGCCCCCAGGATCAACTCCAGCACCCGCCCCTCCGCCCCCGCCGCCGGCGGATCGAGGATCAGGCACGTCTCCCCCGCTGGCACCGACGCCAGCACCTCCCCCAGCCGGATCGCCACATCCCCAGCCACATAACTTTCGTTCGGCGCCGCCAGCCGCCGCGCATACTCGACCGCCCGCTCATTCTCCTCGATCCCGATCACCCGCTCAAACCCCGGCGCAAGCTCCCGCGCAAAGAACCCAGCCCCCGAGTACGCATCGATCAGCGTCTTCGATCCCGGCGCCACCAGCCCCCGCACATGATCCAGCAGCGCGCTCGCCACCGCATCGTTCGTTTGCACAAAGTACTCCCGCCGCTCCCCGCTCAGGATGTAATCCCCATCCTCCCGGCCGCTCCGCCGCAGCGCCGCGAGCTGCCGGTTCACCGCCCCCGTCGCGATCGGGCATTGCTCGATGTCGATCAGCTCGTGCCGGTCATGCCGGAAGAATCCCACCGTCTGCCCCTGCGCGTGTACCCGGATGCGGTTGCGATACCCGTACTCATTCGGCGACCCGATTGCCGCCCGCATCGGCACCTCCGCAAAATGCCCCAGCCTCCGCAGGCTCTGCTCCACCTGCGCCCCCTTCATCTCCAGTTGCCGCCCGTACCGGATGTGCTGGTACGCGCACCCCCCGCACCCCCCAAAGTACCTGCACCGCGCCTCCACCCGATCCGGCGAGGCCTCGTCCACCGAGATCAATTCCGCTTCCGCGAATTTCTTCTTCCGCCGCGTCACCCGCGCCGTGACACTCTCCCCTGCGATGACAAACGGCACGAACACCGCCAGCCCCTCGTATCGGCCCACCCCTTTGCCGCCAAACGCGACATCGTGAATGGGAAGCTGGATCGACTCACCGGGTGGGTTGGACATGATGGTGTGGAAGAATGGTTCCCGCGAAAAAAAAGGGGCTTTCGCCCTGTCTGGACGAAAGCCCCGGTAGAATGATCCAGTGCCTAGTAAGAAGTGCTTTGCTGCACGTAGTTATACTTCGTCTTGAACCCCAGCTCCGGCGGGAATTCCTCGAAGCCCCCGTGCACCCACGGGATGTTCGACCGGTAGAACGGACGGTAGGACCCCTTGTACGTCGGGAACGGGAAAGTCACAAACTCATACCACCCAAACCCGAAACGCTCGAACATGCGTGCAAACCCCTTAATCACCCCGTACGTCGCCGCCTGCGAGTTCCCCTCCGCATCATTCACCGTCGCGATGGTTTCAGGCACTTCGGTAAACGCCGTCAGCGGGCAGATATTCGCCAGCGCCCGGCCCAGCTTTCGCGTCGGCCCGTAGTCATTGCCGGGAGGGTCCTGGATATCGGCATAGCAAGCCGCGGCGGTCACGATGAGGAGGGAGCACAGCAGGAGGGTTTTCATGCGGGTAAAACCGAGATTAGGACAATATGGCACGCAAATGAAAGGGAAAAGTCCGCCCCCCGCCCACTTTCAATTCACCCCGCCTCCCCCTACTGCATCAACGCCGCCTCCTTCTTCGCCCGCGCCCGCTCCACAAACCACCCCAGCCAGATGCAAACCTCATAAAGCAGGCACATCGGCAGCCCCAGCGAGAGGAACGTGATCACATCCGGCGTCGGAGCAATCACCACCGCCAGGCAGAGGATGATCACAATCGCAAACGCCCGCGTCCGCCGCAGAAAAGCCGACGTCAGCACCCGAAAATAAACCAGCAGCAGCACCACAATCGGCAGCTCAAACGCCAGCCCAAATGCCAGCGTGATCTGCGTCACAAACGCAAAGTAATCCCGCACCTGCCACATCGGCGCCCACTGCAATGACTTCGCGAACCCGAAGAAAAATCCCAGCGTCTGCGGCAGCACCGCGTAATAACAAAAAAGCACCCCCACGATGAACAGCCCAAACGACACGATAATCGCCGGCCCCACGATCTTCCGCTCATGCTTCGTCAGCGCCGGCAGCACGAATTGCGCTACATAGAACAGCAGAACCGGAAAGGTAATCACGATCCCCGCATAAAACGAAACCTCGAAAATAATGACCAGCGGGTCCGTCACGCTCAGCACCTGCAGGTGCGCCACCACGTCCGGGTTCACCTCGTACAGCGGCCGCTCCACGATCGACACCAGCGGCCCGCGAAACGCGAACGCCGCCCCCATCCCGATCACCAGCGTGATCGCGATCTTCACCAGCATCCACCGCAGGTCCTCCAGGTGATCCAGGAACGGCTTCACCGCATCCGGGTTCTCCTCCGGCTCGCGAAATTTGAAGATCTTGTCCAGCTTGGCCATCGCGCCTTCTTTAAATAAATCCGAGCGCGCACATCCTTGCAAATGTGCTCAGCGTATTCGCGTCCCGGATTTCGCTTTCCGCGATCATCCGCCTCAGCTCCGCCGGGGTAAACGCCCGGCACTCCTGGATCGCCTCGCTCTCATCATGGCTCGGCCCCGCCGCGCTCGGCACCACCCCGCGCGCCAGGAAAATATAGCCATGTTCATCCGTAAAACCCGGCGACGAAAAGTACGGCCCCATCGCGATCAATTCCCCCGCCGGCCCCAGCTCATACCCCGTCTCCTCCCGCAGTTCCCGCGCCGCCGTCGCGCGGATCGCCCCGTCATCATTCTCCGTCGGGCTGTCGATCTGCCCCGCCGGGAATTCCCAGATCGCCGCGCGGATCGGCACCCGCTCCTGCCGCACCAGCAGCAGCCGCCCGTCGGTCGTCATCGGCGCGATGATCGCCGCCGCCTTCCGGTGCACGATCGTCCACGGCACCCCCTCCGGCCGCATCGGAGTGCGCACCTTCGCCAGGTACACCTGCAAGTACGCGTTCGCATACTGCAAGTCCATCTCCACGGTTTCCCAGCCCGGTCCATCCTCGATGAACGTCTGGAGTGCTCTAGGGTGCCCCGGCATCACAAAAGGGAGGTTCTTACAAAAACGCGCACGGCGGGAGATGGCTTCGGTTACACACTCCCAGGGCTTGGCGCCAGCATTTGCCGCCACCGGTCGAGTTGCGCCTTCACATTGGATTTCGATGGCGCACCCGCCGCCTGCCGCGCCTCCAGCGCCCGGTGCAAGTCCAGCGCCTCAAATACATCCGGCCCGAACGCCGGCGAAAACGATTGGTACGTCGCCAGCTCCAGCTCGGGAAAACTCCGCCCCCTCTCGATGCAATGCGCCACCAGCTTCCCGATGATCTCATGCGCCTGCCGGAAGGGCACCCCCCCCCGCACCAGGTAATCCGCAAGGTCCGTCGCCAGCATCATCGGGTCGCTCACCGCCTCCGCCGCCCGGTGCGCATTCACCTTCATCTCGCTCAGCATCGCCGCATTCACCTCCAGCGCCGCCTTGATCGTATCCACCGAGTCAAACACCTGCTCCTTATCCTCCTGCATATCCCGGTTGTACGTCAGCGGCAGCCCCTTCAGCGTCGTCAGCAGCGAGATCAGGTTCCCGTACAGCCGCCCCGTCTTCCCACGCGTCAGCTCCGCCGCGTCCGGGTTCTTCTTCTGCGGCATCAGGCTCGACCCCGTGGAAAAAGCATCCGACACCACAACGAACCCGAACTCGCTCGAAGCCCACAGGATGATGTCCTCGCTCAGCCGCGAGAGATGCATCCCCGCGATGGCAATCCCCGCCAGCACCTCGCACGCAAAATCCCGGTCGCTCACCGCGTCCATGCTGTTTTGCGTGATCCCCGCGAACCCCAGCTCCCGCGCCACCAGCTCGCGATCCAGCACAATCGTCGATCCCGCGATCGCCCCCGCCCCCAGCGGCATCACATCGATCCGCCTCCGCGCGTCCCCCAGCCGCTGCGCGTCCCGCTCCAGCATCTCCACATACGCCAGCAGGTGATGCGCGAAGTACACCGGCTGCGCCCTCTGCAAATGCGTATAACCCGGGATGATCACCTCGATATTCCCCGCCGCCAGCCCCACCAGGCTCCGCTGCAACTCCCGCACCAGCGCCGAGATCGCGTCCATCTCCGCCCGCAGGTACAGCCGCAGGTCCAGCGCCACCTGGTCATTCCTGCTCCGCGCCGTGTGCAGCTTCGCCCCCGCCGGCCCTATCCGCCGCGTCAGCTCCGCCTCGATATTCATGTGGATATCCTCCAGCCCCGCGTCAAACTCGAACACCCCCGCCTCGATCTCCCCCCGTATCTTCAGCAGCCCCGTCTCGATCTCCCCCTGCTCCTCCCTCGTCAGGATCCCCGCCGCCAGCAGCCCCTTCGAGTGCGCGATCGATCCCTGGATGTCGTACGGGTAAAGCCGCCAATCGTACGAGATCGATTCACTGTACTGGCTCAACAGTTTCGCTGTGCTTTGCTGGAAGCGGCCTTTCCACATGGGGTGGCGATATATGCAGGCGCCGCGCCCGTTTTGCAAACCGCAAACGCGCCTCCCCACCCTGCCGGCCCACCCCCTACGGGCTCTGGATCACCCGCCGCCGCACCGTTTCGATCCGGTTCTGCGCCGCCGCGTTCATCCCCGGCTCCGGCCCCTGCCCCTGCGGCAATTGCCCGCTCGCCTGCGGCTGGAATCCCGGCCGCCCCGGGAAGAGCCTGTTCTGCAACCCCAGCGGCCCATTCCTCGCCTGCCCCGGCATGATCGGCATCCGCATCCCCGGTGGCGCACCCAGCGCCGCCGGCACCGCCCCCGCGCTCTTCGCCATCTGCGCCTCGTCAAAGTTCAGCGTCGCCTTCTCCCCTCCCTTGCGCACGTCCACCGTACTCTTCCCCATCTCGTCGGACCAATGGATCCTCTCCACCAGGATCCCGTCGTCCGTGCTCTTCCCCACTTCCTGGAAGATCACCGTCGGCTTGTCCGGGTCCCGCGATTTGATCGCCACAAAGTCGCTCGTCCCCAGGTGCGCCACCCCATCCACGTACAATTGCGCCGCGAAGCCCGGCGTCGGCGCCGCGCTCGCTGTCGTCGCCGTCGATACCGCGAACGGCGACTTCGCGCTCATCGTCTGGTAGCGCGCCTCGGGGAATGGCGTCGGCAGCGGCTGGGCCGCCCGCGCGACCCCCTGCCACGCCACGATTCCCGAGGCGAGAAGGACCAATGCTGGAGCGCGATGCGTCATGAACAACGATAACCTACGCGAAAAACTGGAATTTGGAAAGCCCCCGCCCCTCCCCCTCATCATGGCGCGTACCACCGCGCGATCTTGAAGTGCCCCAGCATCTTCGTCGGATCCCCCGGATCAACCTGGATATTCGCCGATTCGCATACGATGAACTGGTCCGGCCTCTGCAGGTTGTAGAGAAACGCGATCAGATTCGGCCACGACGAATGCGTGTCCAGCGTCACCGGCACCGACCGGTACCACGTCGTTCGCGTCACCCCTCCCAGCACCTCATTCTCCGGCGTGATATTCTGCTTCTTTGCCATCACCCGGATCAGGTTGAGCAATTCCACCCCCGCCCCGTTCTCATTCGTCAGCTTCGGCTCGCTCGCCGTCAGCGCCGCATCCTTCGCCGCCCATTCCGCCTGCGAGTTCAGCAGCTCATCGATCTGCGCCAGCTCCGCCCGCCGGTCCGCCAGTTGCACCCGCAGCGCCGTATTCCTCCGCGCAAACGCGCTCAGGATCAGCAGATTCAACAGCACGATCACCACCCCCCCCACCGCCAGCGCCAGAGTTTTTTCCCGCGAGGAGAGCGTCATAACCTTGCGAATATCCGGAAGTGCGCGTGCTCGTTCGGCAGGATTTCCGGTGGCCCCGCGTCAAAGTGATACACGCTCAGCTCCGGGTTCGACCGCAGCGCATCCATGTATTGCACAGCCATGCTCGCCGTCGGCGCCTCCCCTTCCACGGTAAACCCCGCCGGCGTGTGATCGAACACCGTCACGTGCAGATCCTCCGATGGGATGCTCTTGTTGATCTGTTGCAGGATTTCCACCGTGTACCGCGTCGGGTCCGTCGCCGGTTGCAACGCCGCCCACCGCGCCTTCTCCTGCCCTATCGCATCCACCGCCGGCGTCGCCTCCACCACCTGCGCATCGATCGCCCCCACCCGCCGCTCCAGCCAGATGATGTACGCCGCCGCCGCCAGCAGGAAGAACAGGTACACCGCCCCCGCCAGCACCAGCCACTCCCGCAGCTTCGCCCGCCTCGCCTCCGTCTGCTGCTCCTCCGTCCAGCTCGCTGGCACCAGGTTCACCGGCCCCTGCTCCAGCGGCCCGTCCATCGGCATCAGCACCGCCGGCACCCCCGCGAATTGCCCCTTCAGCCCCTCCATCCAATCCCCCAGCTCCCGTTCCACCGCCAGCCTCGTGAAATTCACCGGCGTCCCCTCCAGCTCCGCCGCCAGCAGCATCCGCGGCAGCTCCGCCAGGAAGTCCTCCTTCCGCGTCGTCGCCGACGCATGCGCCGCCACCAGCTTCCCCCGCTCAGCCACCGCCAGGATCGTCGCATCCCCCTCGCGATAGATCAGCGCCAGCACCTCCTCCCCCGGGTACTTCGCCGCCAGTTGCAGCGCGAAGATCGTCACCTCGTCCGGCAGCTTCCGCCGCGCCCGCAGCGGCGCGCACAGCCCATCCAGTTGCTCATTGCTCACCGCGATCGCCAGCAGCTCGCACTCCTTGTCCTCCAGCTTGATGATGTCAAATCCGCTCGTGAGCTCCTCCCCCCCGTACGGCAGCGTCTTCTCCAGTTGCAGCACCACCATCCCGCTCAGCTCCTCCCGGTCCGTCGAGGGCAGCCGCATCCGCTCCAGCAGCACCGCGCTTATCGGCAGCGACAGCCGCACCGTCGCCCCCTCCGGCACCTCCGCCGCCACCTCCTCCATCGTCGGCGCCGGCCGCGCGGCCTCTCCGTCCACGATTCCCCCCACACGCCAGCCGTCCGCGGCGGGCATGATCGTTACAATCTGGGATTGTGGGCGGGTTACAGCTCTTTCCAAGATAGTATTATAGGTTGCATCCCGAGCTTCTTGGCAACCACTTCCACGTGCCGGTACACATTTCCACACTGCCCCGTGCTCAGGATGTGCACCGTCGTCAGCGGATTTTCGACTGTAACGAACGGCCCCAGTTGCTGCGCCTGCATCCCGTTCAGCCCCAGGAAGGAGAGCGCCTCCCCCACGTCCTTGAACAAGTGATCGTCCATCGTCCCATCCAGTTGGTCAGGCCCCCGCCGCATGTTCAGGAAGCGCACCGCATTCGCCTCCCCCACCCCAGGCAGCACCTCCAGCACCCGCAGCGGCGCCGATTGCAGGTCCACCAGCCCAGGCGTCGTATAAATCGTAAAATCATCCTTCCATCCCGCCTGCGAGACCAGCGGCCCCGACCCCTTCACCAGCGCCAGTTCATCCACGCTCAGGAATGCCCCCCGGTTCGGCGGATGGTAATCCCCCTCGTCCTCCGCCCCGTTCAGCCGCGGGATATTGTCCGCGTCCAGCCAATCCAGGATGCAATCGATCAGGTGCATCTGTTGCTCCAGGTTCAGCCCCCGCTGCGCCAGGTATCGCTGGAAGATAGCCACCTTCGCCGGGTCCGGGCTTTCCGCCGGCGTGAACAGCCAGTTCAGGTTCAGCTTCCCACCCTCCCCCGTCATCTGCACCTTGTACCCCCGGTCGATCGTCAGGTACTGCGTCAGCAGCGCCGTCTGCTGCGACACCTGCGGGTGCAGCGCCACCATCACCCCGGAGTGCGCCAGCGCCTTCGCCTCCAGCCCATTATTCCTGTCCCCCGTGATCACGATGCTCTGGTCGATGAATTTCACCCACGCCAGGATCGCCGCCGAGAGCAGCAGCAGCGCCCACAGCGAGAGGATCAGCACACTCCCCCCCCGCCGGTTTTTGACACGCGCCCGTTTCATGATGGCAGCCTCGTCGGCGGCAGTGCGATCACCGCCTCGTACGGCACGCTCTGCTCCCTTCTCCATATCCGCACCCGCACCAGCGCCGGCCGCGTTTGCGTATCGCTCCATTTGTCCAGCCACGCATTCAGCCGCGGGTCGAAGTACCGCACCTCGATCGCATCCACCTCCGGCAGCAGCGGCAGCCAATGCT